>PPYF01462168.1_pt1 | contig 93926 bp, 91 predicted proteins | sample 1559871 | NCBI WGS metagenome assembly PPYF01 (sample SAMN08240021, study PRJNA423297) | Human gut metagenome, whole genome shotgun sequencing project.
CCTGCCGCCACGCCCGTAATCTGACGGGTCACATTGTTTGCCGCATCACCGACGGAAACGGCCGCCTGTGTGGCCTTCCATGTCGCAGACCCATCGGACGAAGCCCCGCCGGTCTTGGGATCATAGCCTGCGGCACCGGCGGCGGTAGAAGCTATGGAGCCGAAGCCGAGAGCTACACCGCCGGCCGCGGTCACATTGGCATTATGGCCGATGGCTACGGCGTTTGCCACGCTCGTCGTAATGGTGCTGTCTCCGGAGCCCAGAACGATGCTGTTGTCGGCGTGGTTTGAAAGTTTCCGCTTGTTGCCCATCACGAGAGCATCATCCGTGTCTTCCACCGTGTTTTCGGAGCCGATGACGGATACATGATTGACATTAGTCGCCGTATTTTTATAACCGTCGATCATATTGTACTTGCTGACAGCCCCGCTGGTCCCTTTCAGAACGTTGCCCACGCCGATGATCTGGGAAGCTTGCGTCCAGTCGGCCGTATTGCCGCCGCCCATAGCCAATGTTGAACCGCCGCCGTCAGAATTCTTCACGGCAGTGCGGAGCTTGTCGGCCAGATCTTTTGCCGAAGAACCGCCGTCAGACGGCGCGGAAATATTGGTAAAGCCCCCTGATTATAGCTGTTCGTTCCCAACGTTGTTGCGTTGACATTGATACCGGTCGCTCTTGTATTGGCGCTATCAATATCTACATCTCCCATCTTGCCTTTGTAGTTGTGAGTCCCTACCATCAAACTGCCTGTACGGGCAAAGGTATTTTCACCGATGGCAATACCGCCGGCTTCCTTCGACGGATCAGCCGGAATGGCAGGATAGCCGCTGAAGGTCGTCTGCCCGAGAGCAAACAGCTTTTCCTGATTGCCGGCCATATTTTCCACGCGGGCATTCTGCCCGATAGCGATGCTGCCGCCCTGATCAACGTAGTTGTCGATATAAGACTTATTGCCGATAGCAATGTCACCGCTGCCACGGTGACCGTTGCTGTCCTTGATCAGTGCTTCCGTACCGATGGCCACGCTGTTATGGCTCATGGTAGATGCCTTGACGCCGGCAGCCAGTGAATTATCTCCCTTGGCTCCGTCATTATTATAGTTGCTTCCGCTGCCCGTTTCTGTAGACTTGACACTGTAGTAATGTGTTTTCGCAGCATCAGCGGCAGTCTTTACATTTTTCAGCTGTGCCACGTTGACGGCATCCGTATCCTGCGTGCCTGCCGCTACGCCCGTAATCTGACGGGTCACATTGTTCGCCGCATCACCGACGGAAACGGCTGCCTGTGTGGCTTTCCATGTGGAAGTAGTCACAGTGGAGTTGGCTCCCGTTACCGGATCATAGCCTGCAATTCCCTTGTCCACAGAAGCGACGGAACCGCTTCCCAATGCCACACCGCCGGCTTTTTCCACCTTGGCGTTGTGGCCGACGGACACAGCTTCGGATACGGTCTGTTCCGTTTCATTGTCGGCGGAGCCGATGACCACGCTGTTCGATACGCCGGTCAGTTTATGATTGCTGCCGATAACCGTATTTCCCTTGCTGACGGCACCGCCGGTTCCTGTTACCGTATTTTTCGTACCGATAATCTGCGAAGCCTGTGCATAATCCGCCGTATTCCCGGAGCCCAAAACGGTCAGAGCACCGCCGCCGTTGGCGTTCTTAATAGCCTCGCGGAATTTGTCCGCAACGTCTTTTGCCGAACCCATCGATTTATCCGGCATAAACGAGAGCGTGTCGAAGGAATTGGTGATTTCGTTGCCTGCACCCAGCACTACCGTTCCGTTCGTATTGGCCGTGCGGTTGGCCGTGCCGAGGATACTGTTGGCGACACCGGCATTGGCGCCGGTCGAGCTCTTGGATTCAATCGTGTTCAGCGAGCCGGTTACGGTAGCCCCGAAATTGGCCCACTTATCCTTTGTATAGTCTCCGGTAACCGCCGTATAAGCGCCGGTCACGGTGGAGAAAGCGCCGAAATTGAAACTGTTTGTTCCCAGCGTCGTGGAATTCATCTGCAGGTTGGCGTTGTATATACTGCCGGCTGCAGTGTCCGCCGCGCCCGTATCGATCATCGTGTCGCCGATGGCGCCGCGGTAATTATGGGTCCCTATCATCAGGCTGCCCGTACGGGCAAAGGCATTTTCCCCGATAGCCACTCCGCCGGCGACCTTCGAGGGATCATCAGGTACACTGGTTCCGTTGGCATCGGCGGTCCAGCTGACCTGTCCCATCCCCAGTGCCACTTCCGTGGATCCGGTCATATTTCGAACATGAGCCTTCTGCCCCAAAGCGACACTGCCGCCCTGGTTCACGTAGTTCTCAATGAGAGTGCCGTTGCCGACGGCGACATCGCCGCCGCCGGACTGGTTACCGCCATGGTCCCGTACGTTGGCGTTGCGGCCGATTACGACCATGTTGGGGGCTACGTTATACGTATCGCCGCTGACATCGGAGGAACCGAGAATAATGCTGTGATCGGACCGGCTGGTAGCGCGGCGGTTGTTCCCGATGACAACGATGTCTTCCAGCATATCGCCGGCCGTTCCGCCAACAGTATTTTCAGAACCGATCACGGTCGCATGAGTAACGTGGTGTACGTCATTTTTATAGCCGTTGATAAAATTATACTTGCTGACAGCCCCGCTGGTTCCTTTCAGCGTGTTGTTCACGCCGATGATCTGAGACGCCTGCACATAATCTGCCGTGTTGCCGGAGCCCAGGACAGTCAGGGCACCGCCGCCATTGGAATTCTTAATGGCCTCGCGGAATTTGTCCGCAACGGTTTTCGCCGAACTCATTGATTGATCCGGCGTGAACGAGATTGTGTCAACGGAATTGGTAATCGCATTTCCCGCACCCAGGACCACAGACCCGTTCGTATTGAACGTGCGGTTGGCCGTGCCGAGGATATTGTTGGCGACGCCGGCATTGGCGCCGGTCGAGCTCTTGGATTCAATCGTGTTCAGCGAGCCGGTTACGGTAGCCCCAAAATTGGCCCACTTATCCTTTGTATAGTCGCCGGTAACCGCCGTATAGGCGCCGGTTACGGTGGAGAAAGCGCCGAAATTGAAGCTGTTTGTTCCCAGCGTCGTGGAATTCATCTGCAGATTGGCGTTATGCATACTGCCGGCGGCACTGTCCGCTGCACCCGTATCGATTGTCGTGTCACCGATGACGCCGCGGTAATTATGGGCTCCTATCATCAGGCTGCCCGAACGGGCATAAGAATTTTCGCCGATAGCAATACCGCCCGCCAAATTGGAGGGGGCAGCAGGCAGACTGCCGTTAAGCGCGGTCTGTCCCATCAGCATGGATCTTTCCGTGGAGCCGAACATATTTTGTACATGCGCCTTTTGTCCGAAAACAATGCTGCCGCCTTGGTTTAAATAATTTTCGATAAGCGAATTGTTTCCAATCGCGATCTCACCTTCAGCTGTAGAAGGAATGCCGCCGTGCATCCGCATATGCGCATCCTTGCCGATAGCGATACTCGTATCTCTTGAGGCATTGCTGCCGGTACCTATCGCCACGCCCGGACCTTCGCCGGCAGGATTTGTCGCCGGTGTTGCCAGTGCGGTGCCGCCAATACAAAGACAAGCAACCAAAGCTGCCAGCATCGTTTTATGTTGTCCCGAAACAGCGGTACTGTGTGCATAACGGGAAACCAACTCCGAAACGACAACGTAGCGACCTTTTGCATTGCTCCAGATAACCTTGTAAATTCGATTCATACGTTCACACTCCTTTTGGTATAATGTTTTTGAATTGACAATATAATGCCTTGACTTTGTGATAATTTCCTAAATTATATCAAAAATTTAAAGCTTGTCAATATTAACCAATAATATGTAAGTATTAATTGCTTGATTATAAACTGAAATTGAACGCACAAAACTTTACGGACCGTCTCGTAATTATGATTTAGATGTCCAATCGGAATAAGAGCAGGCAGTGTGTCTGTGAGCCGGTCTGCTCGGACAATGTTCAATTTTGAATTGTATTTTATGATAAAAAACTAAAAAAGGTGAATAAAATGACGACTTAGTTTGCTTTATAAGTATAGAGGGGTAATTACAGCATGAGAAAGGAGGGATAGTATGCTCGGTTTTTTACGAACGCTCGACAAGAAGCAGATTATCTACGTTTTGCAGCGCCTCGTTCGCCTTATCTTGCCGCTGCAGCCGTACAGTCTTTGCGGCCGTTCGGCCCGATGTCCCTGCCCGGCTAATCAAATGGCGCGCATGACGGGTCTTGCTATCGGTGACGAAGTCCACTTTCGCATGGACAATCGCCCCGTAACGGCAACACCTCAAGGTGCATAAGCACAATTTTGTTGACAGTTTTGTCCTGTGCCCCTCACGGCAGAATTTATAAATTGAATGGAGGATACGAATATGGCAGATAAAAAAGTAATATCCGGAAAGTTACAGCTCGTCGTCTCTTATGAGGATGGCGGTAAACAAAAAAATCGCAGCCTTTCTTTTTCCGGCGTTAAGGCCGATGCGGAGCCGGCCGGCTTATGGTCGGCGGCAAACGCGTTGGCGGGCCTTCAGAAAGATCATTTGGACAAGGTAAAAGAAACGGTTCAGTACGAAATCGTCGAATAGTCTGTAACGAGGAGGAATTACGATGAAGACAAAATCGGAAACGAAAACATTAACGCTCATCTTTACCGATGATAAAGGCAAGAAAGTGAATTACGCATTGCAGCGTCCCAAGGCGGACCTTGACAAGGCTGCTGTCGACGGGGCGGCAAGCGCGGTCATCAGTGCCAACGTCTTCGCTTCTAAGAACGGTGATTTGACAGCCCTTGCGGCAAGTCAGATTGTAACGCGCAAGGTAGAAGTCTTTGAGTAAGGCCTGAAACCGGAGCCGGGTGTATGAGCGGCGCAGGCAGCGCCGCTCGTACTCCGTTCCCGGCAGCAGCGGGGGGAGAAAAATATACGAAGGAGATGTTCATTATGCAACATTATGACGAAACCCCATCCGCAGTTATTTTAGCCCAACAGGGAGATATGGCAGCAAAGCAATTATTATTGGATATCTACAAACCGCTCCTTCTGGGCCAAATCCGCAAATACCGGATGTGTTTTCCCTCCTATGAAGATGCTTATCAAACGGCGGCCCTTGCCGCCTTGGAATGTATTGCCGCTTTTGATACGTACGGTTCCAAGCCTTTCGGGTACTGTCTCAAGGCGAGTGTCCACAATCGTTTTCGTGATTACGTGACGAAAAAACGACGTGATGACAGCCGGTTCATACGTTCTGTTCACTTTTTTGATGAAACGGACGGGCGGGATTTGCCCGAACCCGTTGACAGTGATCCGTATGTACAGCCGGAAACGATGCTTTTATTGAAAGATGACCGTGATCAATTGAAAACTACATTGCAAAAATTGTCGGCAGAAGAAAAATGTCTTGTTGCCTGCCGCTTCCGACGCGAATGGACGGAACGGCAAATCGCGTCGGCTTTCGGTTGGAGCCAAGCTAAAGTAAGCCGCCGCCTGCATGCCTTAGTCTGTCGGCTTTTGTACATGATAAATCAAGCATAGCTTAACATGTAACATGTCCGGGTAATCTGAGACCAGATTATCCGGATTTATTATTTTAGCGGTAAAAGATCGACAATGCCGCCAATCCCCCCCTCTCCCTCGTATTACCTTGCTATTTTTTGCCCGATGGGCTATAATTAGCAGGCATATAAAAGTGTTGGTGCGTGGTAGCCTGCCGGGGCTTGTGCAATGGAGACCTATGAACCTCGTCAGGTCCGAGAGGAAGCAGCGATAAGTAGTCATCTTCATGTGCCACAAGGGAACCCGGTAAGGCTATCATGCACGAGTGCTTTTACTTGGCGCAAGGGCAGCGATTAGCTGCTTTTTTTCGTATTTGAAAGGGTATATGTATGGCCTATATGGCGTTGTACCGCAAGTGGCGTCCCCAAGACTTCGACGATGTCGTCGGACAGGAGCACATTACGGCAACTTTACAACAGGCAATTGAAAAGGACAAGGTAGCCCACGCTTACCTCTTCTCGGGGCCCCGCGGCACGGGCAAGACGAGTACGGCCAAGATTTTTGCCAAGGCCGTGAACTGCGTCCACGGTCCGACGGCGCACCCCTGCAACGACTGCGGCGTATGCCGACACATTACAAGCGGCGAGTCGTTGGACGTGGCAGAAATCGACGCCGCGTCGAACCGCAGCATCGAAGACATTCGCCAGCTTCGCGAGACGGTGAAGTTCATGCCTGCGGAAGGGCGGCGTAAGATATACATTATCGACGAAGTCCACATGCTGACGACGGAAGCCTTCAATGCTCTGCTGAAGACATTGGAAGAGCCGCCGGCCCATGTCGTCTTTATCTTGGCGACGACCGAAGCCGAGCGGATTCCCATGACCATTCTTTCGCGCTGTCAGCGCTACGAGTTTCGGCGCCTGACGAGTACCGATATCGGTGAACGCCTCCTCTACGTGGCGGAGCGGGAAAATATCGACCTGACGGCGGGGGCTGCCCATATCATGGCCGTACAGGCAGACGGCGGTATGCGTGACGCTTTGAGTTATCTCGACCAGTGCGCCGGCACGGGTGCCGACGTCATTGACGAAGCTCTCGTACGCTCCCTCTTCGGTCTCGTCGGCAAGGACTGGCTCTTCTCCATGGCCGCCGCCCTCTTTGCGGGGCGGAACGGAGACCTCATCAAGGGTGTTGACGATGTTATCGCTATGGGCAAGGAGCCGCAAATGTTCCTGACGGAGCTCATTACGCATTTGCGTGCTCTTTTGCTCTGCAAGGCGGCACCCGGTACGGATACGCTCTCGGCCTATGCCGATTCGGAAACGGAACTGCGTGTCCAGGCGGAAGCCGTCCCGACGGGCCGCATCTTTGCCGTCCTCAATATCCTCCAGGAAGCGCTCCTGCAGGTTAAAACCTCACCCTTACCGCGTATTGCGGCGGAGACGGGTCTTCTCATGGCGGCTCGTGTTCGGACTGCCGACGGCGACGACCTTACGGCGCGCGTGAAAGAGTTGGAAGAACGGGTGTATGCCGTGCCGGCTGCACCTGTGCCGTCGGCAAAACAGGCCGAAACAGAGCCGGAGCGGCCGGTGAAAGAACCGCCGCCTCAAGCGGCTGCAGCATCGAAAGCTGCTGCAGATTCTGTGCTGTCTGTGAATGATGCAAGTGCAGCACTTGCCGTACCGGCAACCGAGGTCGTACCTGCACCGGTGCAGGCGGACTACGCCAGGATTTGGCACGATGTGTGCGCCGTTCTCGACAGGGAGCGGAAGAAAGCCGTTCTCTCCTGCGTCCGCGCCGGCCGCGTAGCCTACATCGGCGAGACCGAGTTCATCCTGGCCTTAAAGACGGAGTTCATGGTCAAGCGGGCTAACCGGGAAGACTACTATTCCTGCATTGACGCCGCATTGACGCAGGTCCTCGGTAAAGGATATCATATGCGCGGCTACCTTGAAGGCGACGCGGATCTTGCGGCATACGAAAAAAAAAACGCTGACCTCACTGTAGAGACGGCGGCAATTCCCGAAACGGCGAAAAAGACACCGCTTCGGGAAGGAAAGATTTCTCCCGACGATATACCTGCGGAAGATCGGGAAGTTCTTTCTCCCCTGCTCAAACAAATAAATGACTTTCATCTATACGTAGAATACAAAGACTAAGTGTACAACAAGGAGGAAACTATAATGTTCGGCGGTAATATGCAAGGCATGATGAAAAAAGTGCAGAAAATGCAAAAAGACATGAAAAAGATGCAGGAAGAGCTCAAGACGCGGACCGTTGAAGCGACGGTCGGCGGCGGCACGTTGACACTTGTTATGAACGGTGAAAAGAGTGTAGAAAGCGTTTCCATCGATCCGTCCGTCATTGACCCGGAGGATAAGGAAATGCTCGAAGATCTCATCGTCGCGGCTGTCAATGAAGCAAGCAAGAAAGTGGACGACCTGATGGCTCAGGAAATGAGCAAAATTACGGGCGGCATGAATTTACCGGGGCTGTTCTGATGGAAACGCCTTTGGAACAGCTGGCCGAGCAGTTTCGTCGCCTGCCGGGCATCGGTATCAAGACGGCGCGTAAGCTTGCCTACCACGTCGTGCAGCAGCCGGAAGAAAAGACGAACGCCTTTATCGCCGCTATTCGTGAGGCAAAGGAAAAAATGCATTTTTGTTCCGTCTGTTTCAATCTTTCGTCATCTGACCCTTGCCCTGTTTGCGCGGACCTGCACCGCGACAGGTCGGTTATTTGCGTCGTCGAAACGCCGCAGGACGTGTCGGCTATTGAGCGCAGCAAGGATTACCGCGGCCTCTACCACGTCCTGCACGGCGCCTTGTCCCCCTTGGACGGCATCGGCGCCGAAGACCTGCGCATTCGGGAACTCTTGCAGCGCTTGGGCAATGCGGACGTGGCGGAAGTCATTATTGCCACGGATCCCGATGTGGAAGGCGAGGCGACGGCTCTCTATCTGGCGCGGCTCTTAAAACAGACCGGCGTCAAAGTAACGCGCATTGCCAGAGGGTTGCCCATGGGCGGCGACATCGAATTTGCCGATGAAGCGACCTTGGCCGGCGCCGTAGCCAATCGCCGGGAAATGTGAGGTTCTTATGGAATACGCATCTATTGCGGCGGGGATTATTCTCCTTTTTATTATTAATAAATTTATATTGGCACCGATGCGCCGCTTGGTCGTCAATACGGTGTCGGGCCTCTTTTTGTTATATCTTGTCAACACATACGGCTCTCTCGTCGGACTGGCCCATGTGACGATTACGCCTCTCGTCGGCGTAATCATCGGTTTTTTCGGCATTCCCGGCGTGGCTGTTGTGACTGCGTACTATACGCTTATGTAAGGACTGAATCAGTATGAACGGAAAACAAGTGTTCGGCTTTTGCGGTGCCGCCCTTTTATCCCTCGCCGTTCTCACGGGCTGCGGCAACACGGTGTCGACGAAGACCGAAAAGGTAACAATGTCGGCGCATCCCGTTGTCCTGACGTTGGATGCCAACATTACGGCCCTGCACGCGGCGGAAATCATGCCGAAAGTGTCGGGCAAGCTCGTCTCGGCTCCTCTCGCGGTAGGACAGGAAATTAAAGCGGGCGAAGTAGTTGCCCAAGTGGATACTGCGCCGTATCAACAGAGTGTGAGCCAGGCCGAAGCGGAACTCATGGCGGCAGCGGCTACGGCAACGCCTTCTTATACGGCGGCAGCCGATACGGGCGAGCGGGCCAAACTTGATGTATGGTATGATATGGGTGCCATTTCCCGTGTTGAATACGAACAGATGCGTTCCCGCAGCGCACCTGCCGCTGCGCCTGCCGTAGATACGGAAAAAATTGCCCAGTTGCGGCAGACCATTCAGACGGCGCGGGAAATGCTGAGCAATGCGACCATTTACTCGCCCATTGACGGGCGCGTCACGGCCGTGTCGGAAAACTCGTCCGTCGCCGTGGCAGGCAATATATTGGCGACGATTCAGCAAATGACCCCCCTCGTTGCGACCTTTGCCGTGCCCAAAGCTTATGTTGACGCCATTCGCGAGGCCCGCGGCAACGGCAGTCTGCGCGTGCAGATGCTGACGCCTGCAGGCGAGACGGAAGCGGGAGAGTTGACCTTTTTGGCGACGGAAGAAGACGGTGCAACCGAGTCGTACCTTGCGAAAATCACCTTTAACAATACGAAAGACCTCTTCGTTCCGGGCGAATTTTACTCTATTCGTCTCTCGGCGCCGCAGGAAATCGACCAGATTACAGTACCCAAAGAAGCGGTGCGCACGAAAGACAGCGGCGACTTCGTTTATGTCGTGAACAACGACGGACTCGTCGACGCCCGCGCCGTCCTTACGGGGGATGAAGAGAACGGTCGGGTCGTCGTCCTGAACGGTCTTCGTGAAGGCGAAACCATTGTCTCGGATCCGCCCGGTTCGCTGGAAATCGGCATGAAAGTTTCAGGCTAATGCAAAGAAGGGAATTACGATGAAAGATAAATTTCATAGTGAATCCAATCGGGAAGGAAGTTTATTAAAATCACTGGAAAAAAGCCTTGACGTTCTCGACCTCTTCGTCGAGTGCAACGGCGGCATGACGCTTAAAGAAATTGCTGCCAAAACGGAGCTCAATACGTCGACGGCCTTTCGCATTGTCAACACACTGGAGCGGCGCCACTATTTGACGCGCAACGAAGATTCCAAGCAGTACCGTCTGGGCGCACGGGCCCTGGCCCTCGGCTATTCGTCCCATTGGACGGAAAACCTCGTCACCTTGGCAAAACCCTATTTGCACAGACTGCAGCAGGAGTTTAATGAAACGGCGAGTATGTACATTGCTGAAGGGGACTGCCGCATCTGTCTCGATCACGTTGAAAGCACGCACTCTCTGCGGCGCGTCATACCCATCGGCGAATCGTTGCCTATCTACAAGGGTGCAGCAGGCAAAGTTCTCGTGGCCTGGGCCGGCGCGGACGAACAGAAGCGCATCAGTGACACCTGCGGCAATTTGACGGAAAGCGAGCTCACCATGATTCGTCACAACGGCTATGCCGTCACGCAGGATGAGAGCGAAAACGGACTCTTTGCTCTGGCCGTGCCGGTTTTTAATTTTGAGAATCAGGTTGTCGCGTCCCTTACGATTGCCGGTCCGTCCATGCGTTTCTACGATTCCGTACGACAGAAAATGCTTTTTACAATGAGCCAGTATGCCTGCGAAATTTCTTACGCCTTAGGGTATCGCAAAAAAGAATAACCCGTATAAATGAAACAACCCGTAGAGGAATGAGTAATGAATATTGAGTTTTATACCATTAGGGGGGATTATTATCATCCAGTTTAAGGAATTTACCATTGCCGACAAACCGGTTTTGGATGACTATTTCCATCAAAAGCGGTACGAACAGGCCGACGCGACCTTTATGAACCTCTTCGCCTGGCAGTATCCTTATGAAATCCAGTGGGCAGAAGAAGATAATGTGCTCTATATCCGTTCAGGCCGCGGCAAACAGCAATTTTGGCTGCCGCCTTTTTCGCGTCGTGACGGCGGTTTTGTCGCCGGACTGGATCGAATGAAGGAATGGTTTGACGCGCATAACTATCCGCTTCTCATGAAGGGTGTTACGGTGCCTGTCGTTGAGCGCTTGCAAAAACTCTGTCCCGATTGTTACGTTGTCACGCCGGATCGGGACAACTACGAGTATGTTTACTTGACGCAGGACTTGATTAACCTGTCGGGCAAAAAGTTCCGCCAGAAGAAGAACAATTTGAATCATTTCCGCAATCAGTACATGGGATACGAGTATGTGCCCGTGACGCCGGAAATTTTTGAAGAATGTCTGGCCGCCGACGCGCGGTGGATGGAAAACCGTATGGATCGGGAAATAGTCGGCGAAGACGGAGATGAAATGCAGGGGGAACGCTTGGCCATTGAAACGATCTTCGATAATTGGGACGCCCTTGGCGCCACAGGCGGTGCCATTCGCATTTTCAACAAGATCGCCGCCTTCTCCATCGGCGAAATGCTCAATGACGACACGGCGATCATCCACTTTGAAAAGAGCGACCCGGCCATTCGCGGCCTCTATCAGGCGATTAACCATGAGTTCATTGTCCACGCCTGGAGCCACACGACATATATCAACCGCGAAGAAGATATGGGTCTGCCGGGCCTGCGCCAGTCGAAGGAATCGTACAATCCGGATCATTACGTGGAAAAATTCAGTGTTACCTTGGCGAAATAAAGAAAAGAGGTCACTATGATACGCTTTCGTTTAGCCCGTCCCGAAGAACGGGACGTCGTGGAAAATTTGTGGGCCTACTGCTTTGAGCCGAAGGAGCACCCTTTTTTCCGCTGGTACTTTGCGAACATGTACAAACCGGAAAACGTACTCCTCGGCCTGGACGGCGACAATGTTGTCTGCGTGACCCACCTGAATCAATATAAACTTTCTCTGCGCAGCAAAATATTGCCTGTGTCATACATTGTCGGCTTGGCCACACACCCGGCGGCGCGGCGCGGCGGTATAGGCGGCATGCTCCTTGGGGCGGCCCTCGAAGAAATGAGACGGCGCGGCCAAGCCGTGCACATCCTCATGCCGTCTCAGGCGGGGTTTTATCAACAGTACGGCTACGAGCTCTATTGTCATCAGTGGCGCGATACCGTGAACCTCGATGACCTGCGTCCCCTGACGGACAAAACCGTCCGGTTCGGTTTTGTCGACTCGTCCGACCGTTGGCGTTACTTAGCCGAGGTCTACGAAAGATACACGGCTGACTTCTCGGGCTACGCCATTCGCGACGAAGAGTCATGGCGCCGCCACATTGACGCGCAGCTGGCCGAAGGGAACATCGTCGTCGTCTTTAACGGCGATAAACCGATTGCTTACTCCTTCTACCAACTCGGTGCGCCGACGATACGGTGCAGTGAATTTGTTTACGCCACATATCAGGGCAAGCGGGGCCTTTGGGAATACTTCTATAACCACCGTTCCCAAGGAGAGGCCTTGCAGTGGAACGAGGCTATGCGTGACGACGGTTACCGCTTTTATCCGGATGGCAAAAAGGGGCACGAAACCATGCCCTTCATGACGGGCCGTATCGTCGATGTCAAAGCCGCATTGGAAACTGTCACATACGGCAAGAACGTAAACGAAAAAATTACTTTCACCGTCACGGATCCCGTCGCCTCGTGGAATAACGGTACCTTCACGCTGAACGTACAGGCAGGTAAGGGCAAGGTAACGTTGGCGGATGGCGCCGATGTCGCGCCAACGGCAGTTGTTCCGGCGGGAACGCTGGCCCTCCTCGTCTTCGGTACCATGAACGCGAAAGATCTTCGCTATTACGAAAAACTTACGGCTACGGACGAAGAAGTGCAAAAACTGACACACCTCTTTCCGAAGACGGAGTGCTATATAAATGAGTGGTATTAGAAGAAGACTGTAAATTAAGATAATATATGTAATTCAATACAGAGCCTCGGCGGGAATATTTCCCGCCGAGGCTCTGTATATACCGGGGCTCTTATCCAGTTATGTGATTTATATAAACATATGAAGAGGAACGGACATGGAAGAATCCAGCAGCTTTATATTTTTCAGAAGACGTTCATATCGCAATGCGCAGTATTCGAGAAAGTCATCACCGTTGTAATGCCGAACCAGTGCCCATATAGTCCAAAGCAGGTCCTGTTCCAACATATATATTTTTATTTTAGCGAGTTCCGTTTCAGAAACGGAGCGGCGGAAATATTGCTGCAGTAAATATGCAATTGCCTCTTCGGGCAATTGCGATTCCAGTATGTATGCCGCAAGATCCCAGTAGAAGCTGTTCATACCGGAATATTCCCAGTCTATTAAATATGCTTTTCCGGACGAATTGATTAAGAAATTTTCCGGAACCGTATCGTTGTGGCAGGGCATCAGAATATCATTAGCTGCGTATTTTTCATGCAAACGTATAAGAAGGTTTTTAATTTCCGTATAGTCGGAGAAGATTTCGCCGTGAAACTCTTTTATAAGTTGCTCGTATTTGTTGAGCTCTACGAGCCAGTCAAAGCGGTTGTAAAAAGGCTGCTTCATTTGATGCAGTTTTTTCATTAAAAAAACGGCGACGTCTATATTTTTCTTCAGTTGAGGATCTCCCTGTGCCAAATTCTTGCTGCCGGAAATATAATTGGTAATTTTAATGCCCGTTACTGGATCGAAAAACGGACATCTGCAATTAATCCCCAGATTTATCGTGATTGTATTGTTTATGAGTTCAACCTGCCGGTTAATCATTTTTTCGGTGAGACCGCCGGGTTGACGGATAATATAATCCTTGCCGTGAATGGTCATAATGTAGTTATAATTGGTTAACCCGCCGGCAAAGCGGGATTTATCAAATTTCAGGGTTTTATCGTTAAAAAATCGGCGCAGTGACTGTTGTACTAAATTTTCAATTTGCATGATAGCGGGCTCCAAAGGATAAGGTGTGAGTTATAAATCTGTAGGTAAAAATTCGGAAGAGCCTGTTCTTCCGTTTTTTTGTCTGAAAAGTTTCGGCGTCGTATTCATTTGATGGATAAACACACGATTGAAATAGGATTGCTCCGAAAAGCCGCATAGTGAAGAAATCTGACAAATTGACTTATCCGTATTTACGAGTAATTTGCAGGCATATTCAATTTTTAGACGGTTAATGTATTCAATACAGCTTATACCCATTTCTTTTTTTAAAATCCGGCTTAGGTATTGCGGATTCATATACACATGATCGGAAACGGCCTTGAGGGAAAGCTTTTGTTTAAAGTTTTGCTGAATATATTGAACGGATTTTTCAATTACGTCCATATGAATTGATGTTTTCGGGATCGGGATATTCGGCGCAAGAACTTGTGGAAAATGAGCTGTTGACGCCGCTGAATTCAGGTAAACGGATTGGAAGGTCTGACGGATTTCAATTGGACGAATGGGCTTTAATAAATAATCTTTGACTTGGAGGCGAATCGCTTCCTGGGCGAATGAAAAATCTGAATATGCAGATAAGATGATAACGGCCGCATTAGGGCAAAATTCCCGAATAGCCGTTAAGGCTTTAATTCCGTCAAGCTTCGGCAGCCAGATGTCCATGAAAATGAAGTCGGGACGATGTTCCTTTGCCGCTTTGATGGCGGATGGACCGTTATTGCAGGTAATGATGGCATCGCTTTTGGAGACTTCTTCTTTTATGATGTCTTTCAAAAAATCCTGTTCCAGAATATCATCTTCTACGATTAAAATTGTGCGCATAAACTCACCTCTCGACTACTTTACGGGAAGGAATAAGCCTACAGTACTGCCTGTGAAATCGGAATGTTTGATGGAAAGGCCGTAAGAAGAGCCGAAGAAATATTGTATTCGCTTATTGGTACTCAGTAAGCCGATTCCCGATTTTGTCGTTGTCGTTTCAATTTTTGAAAAATTACGTTCAGTAAGGGATTTTAGCACTTCGTCAGGAAATCCGTAACCGTTATCGCTGACATAAATGAAATAGCTGTTTCCCTGTTGCTCCGCCGTAATACGGATAAGTCCGACATCGTGTTTGGGTGTTATGCCGTGAAGCAAGGCATTTTCTACAATCGGTTGCAGAATCATGTTGGGGATCCGATGTTGCAGTATTGTTTCGGGAATGTCGATTTCATAATTCAATCTGTTTTTTAAACGGATTTTTTGAATGTACAAATATTTTTTTATATTCTCTAATTCGTCTGACAGGGGGTGTAAATTATTATCCTGCTTTAAGTTGTAACGCAGTAAATCGGAGAGGCAGTAAATCAACTCTTCCGTTTTAGCGGCATGTTCGAAATAAGCTACTCTGGCAATTGTGTTCAGCGTGTTAAAGAGGAAATGGGGATTGACCAGTAAGAAGCTGTTTTTTGTTTCCAAGTCAATAATTTTTTTTCTAAAAGCTCTTTTTCCAATGAAAGTCGCGCTACCGTCGTATTAGGTGTGTTTATAGATTCGGAGAGATTATGCGCAATATATTTGGACATACGTTCATAGATTTCCAACTGCGGCATTTCCATAGTGTCTATTTGTCTGATGGTCTTGGCAATGACAGCTGTGGAAAGGTCTTTTTCTTTTGCCAGTTTATCTACGGGAATCATATATTTGTGGTATTGCGCGTCTTCGCTGTAGACTTGACCGCCGATTAGATATAAACGGGGATAGTCCTTCGGAGAAAAGATTGGAACGGCAAAATTATACAGTCCGAAAGGGCAAGAAAAGTGAAAAAAATCACTATTGTTTTTATCCTGTAGACGGCTGACGCATGTATCACAGAGAATGGAGGAAGATTTCTGACACACAAATTTGCAAAAATCGGGAGCCGGATTTATTTCAACTAAAATGTGACCTGTTTGAGTCGCGACTTGCAGGGGGATCTTAGCTAGAGACAAGAGATTATTCAGTTTCTTAATACCGACTCTGATTTTATTAACATGCGGTTCTTTTCCGTTGGTAATCATGATGTACAAACCCTTTCAACAAGTTCAGTAAGTGACTGCCAATGTCTCTATTTTATAAAATCTTTCAGCGGTTCCGAATAGGCACGATTTTTTCTTTATTATACTTGAAGGATTATTGTGAATACTATTTTTTGACGAGGGAAAAGAAAAACCAATCTCTATAGTGCAAAAAAGACAAAATTGTATCAAGCAACGGTGTAACAAAAATTAAAATTGCTTGTATCAATTATTCAATAAACATGTGAAATACAGTGATATGCTTTGAGCATGAATGAATTACGTAAAAGTTATGTGAGTTGCAAGTGTTCGTGAAAATCCGACGTAAAAGGAGCATGGAGTTATGAAATACTGCGGAGAAGAAGCCTTGGGGCTTGTCGAAACGAGAGGCATGGTACCGGCGCTGTATGCATTGGACATTATGTGTAAGTCGGCGGATGTCGTATTGGTTTCTTATGAAAATATCGGTTCCGGCCTGGTAACGGTATTGGTAAAAGGCGATGTGGCGGCTGTTCGTACGGCAGTGGAAAACGGTGCGGCAGCTGCTGCAAGTATTGGGGAATTAACGGCGCAAAATGTTATGCCGCGCCCTGTCGGCAGAGTGGGGACTATTGTTTCGGTACATGATATCGATGCCCAATAAACGGTAGAGAGGTGAATTTGAAGTGGATAAATCGCGAGATGCTTTGGGGTTTATAGAAACATGCGGCCTCGTGTCCGTATTGGAGGCTGCCGATGCAATGTGCAAGGCTGCCGACGTAGAATTGGTCGGATATGAAAATACGGCTTCGGGGCTTATCTCTGTAGTTGTACGGGGAGATGTCGGAGCTGTGCAGTCGGCCGTTGATGCCGGTGTAAAACGGGCGGAAGAGGTCGGTCCCGTATATAGCAAGGTTGTGATTGCAAATCCTCATCCGGATCTTGAGAAGATAGTCGAACAATATGTGCTCGATTGGTAGATAAGCGGTGAATTGTTATGAACAGGTTGGATTATGATTTATGTTCCGTCCAGGAAGCAAGAATTCTTGTAGAAAACGGTTGTGAAGCACAGCATCAGCTGGCGATGTTTTCACAGCGGGAATTGGACGACATTGTGGAAGCTATGGCGAATGCCGTTTATCCGCATGCAAAGGAACTCGCGGAAATGTCGGTTCAGGAAACGGGCTTGGGCAATAGGAAAGACAAATACGTAAAAGACATTTTTGCAAGCAAATACCTTTGTCAGCGTATGAAAAGTATGAAGGTTGTCGGCATTATAAAAGAAGATGAGGAAAAAAAGACTGTCGACATCGGCATACCGGTCGGTGTTATTGTGGCGTTGCCGCCGTGTACGAGTCCCGTGTCGACAACGATTTACAATACGCTTATTGCGATAAAATCAGGGAATGCCATTATCTTCTCCCCTCATCCGCGGGCACAACACACGATTGCCGAAACCTTGTGCATCATGATGGAAGCCGGCAAAAAAGCGGGACTGCCTGACGGTGCCGTTGAGTTTTTGCGCATGGTGACGTTAAGCGGTACCAGGGAAATGATAGGCCACAAGGATACGTCGTTGGTACTTAATACGAGTGTACCCAGGCTGCTTCCCGTTGTTCATCGATCGGGCAAACCGGCTATTTACGGCGGTCCCGGAAACGGACCGGCGTTTATAGAACGAACGGCGGATATTCGGCAGGCCGTACGGGATATCATATTCAGCCGGACTTTTGATAACGGAATTATTTCGGCGGCGGAACAATCAATCGTTGCGGAGGCTTGTATTGCCGACGCGGTTCGGGAAGAGCTGAAAAAACAGGGGGCATATTTTTTGAACGAAGAAGAAGCGCATCGTATCGGTGCGGCGCTTTTTCATCGCGATGGGCGTCCCAATTTGGAATGTGTCGGACGTACGGCCGTGGAGATTGCAGAGCAATATAACATCCCCGTGCCGGCCAATACGACGGTGCTTATTTCCGAGCAGAACTATGTTGATCCGTGTAATCCGTATGCAAAAGAAAAATTATGCCCCATCCTGGCGTTTTACGTTGAGAAAGATTGGCGCAATGCCTGTGAAAAGTGCATAGAGCTTTTATGTAATGAAGGTCGAGGCAATATGTTGGTCATTCATTCAAAAGACAAGGAAATTATTCGTGAATTTGCTTTAAAAAAACCCGTATCCCGTATTTTGGTGAATACGCCGGCAACAGTCGGCGGCATGGGGGCGACAACGAATTTGTTCCCATCCTTTACGCTGGGTATCGGTGCAGCCGGCGGGACAACGACGTCGGATAATGTTTCACCGTTAAACTTGATTAATATTCGTAAAGTTGGATATGGCGTGCGTACTGTTAATGATATGGTGCATAACCTCGAATGTAGTAACACTCCGGTCGGAGCGGCGGCAAATGAAGCGGATTCACCGCAATATATGGCGGAACTCGTGGAAACGATTATAGCCGAATTGGCAAAGCAGGGATTTCACGGAGGAACTGATTAAATGAAACAATTTCAAGTAAAGCCCAAAATTTATTTTGATGAAGGCTCGCTTGAATTTCTGAAGGAGATTCAAGATAAGAGCGCCTTTGTTCTGTCCGATTCTATAATGGAAAAGCTCGGATACTTGCAATCTGCGGCCGATTATTTGCAATCGGCCGGCGTACGATGCAACGTATTTACGGATGTAAAGCCGGAGCCCGATGTTATAGCGGTTATGAATGCCATATCTCGTTATATGGAATATAACGGCCAGGCGATTATTGCCTTGGGAGGCGGTTCGGCAATAGATACGGCGAAAGCAATGATTTATTTTTTGCGCCAAGCTGTAGAAAAGGCAGGGCATGCTTTTAAAAAGCCCTTGTTTATTGCCGTTCCGACGACAAGCGGTACGGGATCCGAAGTAACCGACTTTTCCGTACTCACGATTAACGGTAAAAAAACGGCCTTAATCGATAAGATAATGGTTCCGGATATTGCGATTCTGGATTCCACATGCACTAAAAACTTGCCGCCCCATGTCATTGCCGATACAGGTTTGGATGCGTTAGTCCATGCCGTTGAAGCGTATGTTTCCAAAGATGCTACGGATTGCACGGATGCATTGGCGGAAAAAGCGGTATATATCATTTATCACAACTTGGTCAGTTTCTTCAGGAATGCCGATGATAAGGACGCACGGCAACGCATACAGCGTGCATCCTGTTTGGCCGGGATGGCGTTTACAAATACGAATTTGGGCATCACGCACAGTATGGCCCATGCTTTTGGAGGCACTTTCCATCTCTCTCACGGCCGGGCAAATGCCTTATTGATGGAACGGGTAATTGAATATAATGCGGCAGCCCCCGGTGATGACGGCCGACGAGTAATTGAAAAATACGGCTGTCTTGCAAAAGCAATCGGCGTACCGGCCAGAACGGTACGGGAAGGGTATGTAAGCTTTGTGCAGGCGGTTCGGACACTGAAGCGGGACTTAAAAATTCCCGCTTCCATTAAGAACAGCGGCATAGCGGAAAACGATTTTATGGCGGCAGTTGAAACAATGGCCGAACAGGCGATGAACGACCGGTGTACGCCGACCAATCCGCGGACACCGACAAAAGATGAAATCGTTTCCATATATAAGAAAGCTTTTAATTAATTGAACGGAAAGTGAGGGAATGAAATTGGACGAGAGAGAATTTTCGAACAAATTTGCACAAGCAACACAACACTTATCTCCGGAAGAAAAACAAGCGGTGTTTAAATTGTTTGCCGGTATTTCGCAGCAATTGGCCTCCGAAAATCCTGTTCCGCAGGCTGCAGGCGGTACCGCAAATTTTAATGATGATGAAGAGATCACGGGCTTGACGCCGCGGCTGGAACGCCTGAAGAATGCGTATCTTAACGTAAGACCGAGCGTTTTCGTGCGTCGCGCTGTCGTAACGACGGAAGTGTACAGAGAAAATGCGGGCATGCCGATCAAGATATTACGGGCCTTGGCATTTAAAAAAGCCTGCGAAACGGCACCGCTCTTGATTCAGCAGGACGAACTGATTATCGGACACCCTTGCGGCAAGCCGAGAGCAGGCTGTGTGTCTCCGGAAATTTCATGGCGCTGGGTTCGCGACGAATTGGATACGATGTCCACGAGAGCACAGGACCCCTTCCAAATCAGCGAGGAAGATAAACAAACACTTCGGGAAAAGGTATTCCCCTTCTGGGAAGGTAAAAGCGTAGACGAAATTTGCCAAAAGCAATATGAAGAAGCCGGCGTTTGGTCTTTCTCGGGCGAATCCTTTGTCAGCGACTTGTCTTATCACCAAGTAAACGGCGGCGGCGATACGTGCCCGGGCTATGACGTTATTCTTGTTAAAAAGGGAATTAACGGCATTAAGCGGGAAGCGGAAGAAAAACTGGCCGCCTTGTCCATGGAAAAGCCGGAAGATATTGACAAGATTTACTTCTATAAGGCCGAAATTTTAGTATGCGAAGGCGTATTGGCATACAGCAGAAGACTTTCCGATTATGCAAGGCAATTAGGCGATCGCGAAAACGATAATCGGCGGCGCCAGGAATTATACAAGCTGGCAGACATTATGGCGCATGTTCCGGCAAACCCGCCACGTACCTTCCATGAAGGCCTGCAGGCAGTATGGACGATGGAATCGTTGTTCAACGTGGCGGAAAACCAGACGGGTATTTCCCTCGGCCGCGTTGACCAATATTTGTATCCTGTATATAAAGCGAATCGGGAGGCGGGCCGTCTTACGAAAAAAGAGGCGTTCGAGCTTTTTTGCTGCTTTATCATCAAATGCTCGGAAGTCATGTGGCTGTCCAGTGAAGCGGCTGCTAAATACTTTGCAGGCTATCAGCCTTTCGTCAACTGCACAATCGGCGGGCAGAAGCGCACCGGTGGAGACGCTTGCAACAATTTGACCTATTTGATTATGGATGCCGTCCGCTTTATAAAGATGTACCAGCCTTCGCTTGCGTGCCGTATTCATAACCGGTCACCGCAGAAGTACATGAAAAAAATTGTCGATGTTGTTAAAGCCGGCATGGGTTTCCCGGCATGCCACTTCGACGATACTCATATTAAGATGATGTTGGCTAAAGGTTTTTCCTTGGAAGATGCTCGCGATTACTGCCTGATGGGTTGCGTGGAACCGCAGAAGTCCGGTCGTATTTACCAGTGGACTTCCACCGGCTATACGCAGTGGCCCATTGCTATCGAATTTGTCTTTAACCATGGCCTCATGAAATGGCACGGCAGCGTTCAGGGCTTGGATACGGGCGATATTAATCGGTTCAAAACGTACGAGGCGTTCGATCATGCTGTAAAAGAACAGGTTAAGCACATTATCCGGCTTTCCGCTGTCGGAACGGTCATCAGCCAGCGCGTTCATCGTGAATATGCTCCGAAGCCGTATATGTCATCCTTAGTGGAAGGTTGTATGGAAAAAGGCTTGGACGTGACGGAAGGCGGCGCTCTTGTAAACAGCGGCCCCGGCCTGATTTTTTCCGGCCTCAGCACGTACGCCGACTCCATGGCGGCCGTTAAAAAGTTGGTCTTTGAAGAAGGCAAATATACATTGGCACAGTTTAAGGCGGCATTGGATGCCAACTTTGAAGGGTATGAACAGTTACGGACGGATTGTCTGAATGCGCCGAAGTTCGGCAATGACGATGATTATGTCGATCAGATTGCGGCGGATATCGTCAATTGGACGGAAGACGAACATAATAAGTTCGACATGCTTTTTGCAAAATTCAGCCACGGCACCTTGTCCATTTCCAACAACACGCCGATTGGGGAATTGACGGCCGCAACGCCGAACGGTCGTCTTGCATGGACGCCGTTGTCGGACGGTATCAGCCCCACGCAAGGTGCGGATAAGCTCGGCCCGACGGCTATTATTAAGTCTGTCAGCAAGATGAATTGCGATGCCATGACAATCGGCATGGTTCATAATTTCAAGCTGCTCAAGGGTATTTTGGAAACACCGGAAGGTGAAAACGGGCTGATTACACTGTTGAGAACGGCCTCTATTCTGGGGAACGGGCAAATGCAGTTCAGCTATGTCGATAATGAAGTGTTGAAGAAGGCACAGCAGGAACCGGATAAGTATCGCGATCTGATTATTCGCGTTGCCGGGTACAGCGCATACTTTGTCGAACTGTGCAAGGAAGTGCAGGACGAAATCATCAGCAGAACGATGTTGGAGCACTTTTAAGTGATTTCCCCCCGGCCGTACTGCAATCAAGGCGGCTGCAGTACGGCCGGACGGGGGCGTATAACCGGTAAACCGTAAGGCGGAGATGAGGAAATAATGGAAGTCAGGCCGCTCCTGAGTTTGGAACGAAAAGCGCGTATATTCAATATGCAAAAATATTCCATTTACGATGGACCCGGCATTCGCACCATTATTTTTTTCAAAGGATGCCCGCTGCGGTGTCAATGGTGTGCGAATCCGGAAGGATTGAAAGTACCAAGTCATGTTTCAGGAAGAACTGTGCATCCACTGCGGTAAATGTGTTGCCGTATGTCCTGTCAAAATTCATTATATGGACGACAGCGGCGACAGCATAAAACACAAGGTCCGACGTGATATTAACTGCACCGGCTGCCGCTCCTGCGAAACCGTGTGTCCGCGCCAGGCACTTAATATTGCCGGTAAGGACTTGACCATAACGGAAGTGTTGGATTTTATTCAACAGGATGCCGCTTTTTATCAAAGCTCCGGCGGCGGTGTTACCCTAAGCGGCGGCGAGGTCTGTACGCAGCCCGTGTTTGCGGTCAACTTACTGATGGAATGCAAAAAATTGGGTATTAATACGGCTATTGAAACAAGCGGATATGCGGAATTGGACGCGATTCTCGAGCTTGCACAGTTTAACGACTTGTTTTTATACGATATTAAAAATATCAATTCGGATCAACACGAAGTACTTACGGGAGTAAGGAATGAAAAAATTCTTCGCAACCTGACGGAATTGATTCAGCGCGGTTATAAAGTAAAAGTACGCATGCCCATGATTAAAGGGCTGAATACGTCGGAAGAAATTATTCGGAAAACGATGGAATTTTTAAAGTCCTTCCACGGACGGCCGAACTTTTTAGGCGTAGACCTGTTGCCGTATCATAAGCTGGGCGTCAACAAATATAAACAGTTAGGAAAAATATACCCTATTGAAGCGGACGTAGCCATGACGGAAGATGACTTGACCCGTATTGAAGGATGGATTGGCGAATACGGGTTGGATGCCAAGATTATACGGCATTAATTTTGACGGGAGAGTGTGTGATGACAGACGGGATGGAGAGTAAAACCAGAATTATTCAGGAATACGTTCCCGGTAAGCAGGTCACGTTAGCACATATTATTGCCTCGCCGGTTCGTGATATTTACGAACGACTGGGCATTGAAGAAAGCGGTGCAATCGGGATTGCGACACTTACTCCCTGTGAAACGGCGATTATTGCGGCGGACATTGCCACAAAGGCTTCAGACGTGGAAATCGGTTTCCTGGATCGTTTTACGGGCTCCCTGTTTATTTCGGGAGATGTTGCCAGCGTCGAAACGGCCATGGAGGCTATTAATACGATCCTGGCCGACTTATTGGGATTTACGCCGGCAATGATTACGCGAACATGAAGAAGAAAATCATGATTATTGGTCCGCGGCAAGCGGGCAAGTCAACGCTGGCAAACTTGTTGGAACGGACGGCGCGACCGTTAAAAAAGACCCAGGATGCTGTTTTCGGCAAGAAAACCATCGACGTGCCTGCAGCATATTTGGAAAATACGATGATGTACAAATATATCATCGCCCTGTCTCAGATGGCCGGACACGTGTTGATGCTTGTCGATCAGTCAAACCCGACAGAAGTGTATTCTCCCGGATTTGCCAGGATATTCACGTGTCCCGTTACGGGCGTGATTACGAAAAGCGATTTACATCCGGAGAATTATGAGAAATGCGTAGTCCAGTTGAAGCGGGCCGGATTGGAAGAACCGTTTTTTTGCATGGCTGAGCAGGACGAAGAAAAGCTGAAACTCTTGGAAACCCGATTGGAACAAGTCGCAGCCAGCTGAAGTTCTATAAAAGGGGGGGGGGTGGTACATTGCAGTATATAACGGAAATGGACTTGCGAAGAAAATACAGAGAAGAACCGTTTGAAACGTATCGGTTGGGAAGCGGCGTAAAATTGACGCCCGAAGCAAAACAGTTTTTAACGGATCGGCGCATTACGATAGCTGCGGATTGTAAAATTGCAGAAATGCGATCGGCGTCGACGGTTGATGAAAACGGCATAACTTGCAAGGAAGAATTGACCATGCTCTTTTACCGGATAGAAGCGGTGGAGGCGGAGATGCTGTTGGCAGCCGAATGGTTTTCGGGCCATGAAGAATGCTCCGTTGCCGGTGAAATCCTTTCCTTATGCCGGATAGTGTATCATGCTCGAACGGCGTGCCTGCAGGGCAAACAGCCGGAAGCGCCGACCTTTTGGAACTGCAGCCTTGAGGAACTTCATGGAAAGGTGAATACGGAGCTGTTCCCGTTCTCTTTGGACAGCCTGCCCCATACCGGCGATTTGCGTTTAAAGGTGTTGATGTTGAATCGCCTGCGAACCGAAGCGTTGACTGCGATACTCGTAGTTCGGCAGTTGCGCGGAGCGAATGAGAATGACGGACTTTATACGGGGCTGAGAGATGTCTTGCAGACATTGGCGGATGTGCTTTGTATCATGATGGGAAAGTATATAAGAGGAAATATATGAAAGAAATGAACTCAGATTTTACGTATTGCAATAATTTGATAGAAGCCTTTGAGTCGGTTGTGAAAACTCCCGTAACGACACCGTCTCCCGCGTATTATACGGGAGTGGATCTGGGCACCGCGTTTATCGTCGTGGCCGTTTTGGATTCTGAATTTCATCCGATTGCCGGCGAATATCGTTATGCCAATGTAGTAAAGGACGGCATGGTAGTCGACTACTTAGGGGCCATCAGAATCGTACGGGAAATGAAGGAGAGCCTGGAACGGAAGCTGGGTGTTGAATTGCGGTTTGCGGCGGCAGCCTTACCGCCGGGAACTTTTGAACTTGATTCGGGCGCCATTAAGCATGTTGTTGAAGGGGCCGGGTTTGAAGTAACGGCCTTATTGGATGAACCGACTGCGGCGAATGCGGTGTTAAAAATCAGGGACGGCGCTATTGTCGATATCGGCGGCGGCACTACGGGCATTGCCGTCGTAAAAGGCGGCGAAGTCGTATATGTTGCCGATGAGCCGACAGGCGGAACGCACTTCTCGCTGGTTATATCGGGAGCTTATAAAATGGCCTTTGACGATGCGGAATTATATAAGCGGGATGAAACACATCATAAAGAGGTATTTCCCATATTACAGCCGGTCATTGAGAAAGTTGCTTCCATTATTTCGCGACATACGCAGGGAAGGGACGTAAAGGAAGTATATCTGGTCGGCGGCACATGTTGTTTAACGGGTATTGAAGACATTATTGAGAAGCGTACGGGGATTGTGACTAAAAAACCGCAGAATCCCATGTTCGTAACGCCGCTCGGCATTGCACTGAGCTGCAAACAGGGCGAACGGGAGTAGTCGGATGGAGTGGAAAATTATCAAATCGCCTGCGGAAGGGACGATGAATATACTGTTACGGCGTAAGAGCTCACCCGTTTCTCAGGGCATTCCCAAGTGTGACGCAATCGGTCTTGTCCAAGGTCGCCTGATCGATATGATTGTTGCGGCGGACATTGCCGAAAAAGCTGCCGGTGTCGTCGTTGAAGATATTCGCGGAAGCTGTCCGCAAAACCTGATTCTTATCGCTGTTTTCGGTGATACGGCGTCGGTTGAGGCGGCAATCGAGAATATCCGTAAAAAATTCAAAGAAAATAAACAGGTGACGGAATGATTGCGGCAAAAGTAATAGACAATATATGGGCGACACGAAAAGCGGATTGCCTGGTGGGTATGAAGTTTATGATTGTAGAAATTATAGACGGTAAAGATACGGGCCGCCGACTGATTGCGGCGGATTTGATTAATGCCGGCATCGGTGAAAATGTCATTGTCAGCTTGGGAAGTTCGGCACGACAGTTGTTCGAGCCGAATACGATTCCGATTGATGCCGTGATTATCGGCATCATTGATGAAGAATGTAAGTTTTGATTGGTGGAGGTGATTCCGCTTGGACGTTTTGAGCAGAGTACGGGAGGCCGGCGTTATCGGTGCCGGTGGGGCGGGCTTTCCTACTCATGTGAAATTAAATGCTGCAGCGGAATATGTTTTACTGAACGGAGCGGAGTGTGAACCCCTGCTTCGCGTGGATCAACAACTCATGGCGGTATATACCGATGAAATAATTACGGGATTGGTTGCGGCCGGCGAACAGGTGCAGGCGTCCGAGGCGATTATAGGTATTAAGGGAAAGCATAAAGACGTCATAGAAGCTCTGTCGGAACGCATTAAAGCCTTGGGTTTTGAGTCATATGTGAGCATTCACATACTGCCGGACATCTACCCTGCCGGTGACGAACATGTTCTGGTTTATGAATTAACCGGCAGAATCGTTCCGGAAGGAGGCATTCCGCTGGCCGTAAAATGCGTTGTCATTAATGCGGAAACGGCCTTGAATGTTGCCCGCGCGCTGCAAGGCCATAACGTCACGGAAACGTATATTACGTTACAAGGAGATATTCCCTGTCCTATGACCGTCAAGGCTCCTGTGGGAATTCCGGTTATGGAGGTTTTGCGCCGGAGCGGCATCGACGACTTTACGGGCTACAGCGTAATTGACGGCGGGCCGATGATGGGAGCCGTTATGAATGACTACAACGGATATATTACGAAGAAGAACAAGGGTTTTATTATTCTTCGCAAGGACCATTACCTGATTCGAAAAAAGATGATGACCGAACAGCAGGCACGGGTTATCGGGAAAACGGCCTGTGAACAGTGTCGCATGTGTACGGATTTGTGCCCGCGGTATTTGTTGGGGCACGACTTGCAGCCGCATAAGCTCATGCGTACGATGAAGTACATGCCCGGCGAGCTTGCGGAAGCGGTGACGGCATCACTTTGCAGCCAATGCAATTTATGTGAAATGTTTTCTTGTCCCGCCCACTTAAGCCCGCGAAGTATTAACGGCTGGTATAAGGGCAGGATGAAAGAGGCCGATATTAAATATACGCCGTCCGCAGCCGATTACAAAACTAAAGAAATGCGCAGTTACCGCATGGTACCCAGCAAGCGGCTTATTGCAAGATTGGGGCTTGCTGCTTTTAACGGCGATGCGCCGCTTACGAACCCGGAGTGGCATGTAAAGGAAGTTTCGATTATGCTCAGCCAGCATGCGGGAGTTCCGGCAGAACCGATTGTTTGCGAAGGCGATACGGTTAAGGCCGGCCAGGTTATCGGCAAAATTCGGGCAGGAAGTCTCGGCGCCCCGGTGCATGCAAGTCGGGACGGGCAGGTAGTAAGCGTGACGGATAAGATGATTACGATAAAGGTGGAAGCGGCTTATGTATAATGCAATCGGTATGGTGGAACTGAGCAGTATTGCCAGAGGCGTTTATATTGCCGATCAAATGATTAAAGCTGCAGCGGTGGAGCCCGTAAGTTGTACGGCAGTCTGTCCCGGCAAATACATCGTTCTCATACAAGGTGATGTGGCGGCCGTGGAAAACACCGTCCGGGTCGGCATGACGGCTGCAGGTGAATATATTGTCGATCAGTTTGTTATTCCCAATATCCATCCGGCCATATTCCCGGCCATATCATCCACGACGATTCCGGACACGAAAGCGGCGTTGGGGATCATGGAATCTTTTTCCATGGCATCCATGATTTTTGCTGCCGATGCGGCTTTAAAAGCCGCTGAAATTCAGGGAATCGAATTGCGGTTGGGCACAGGTCTCGGAGGCAAAGCGTTTTTTACCTTTACGGGAAATGTGGCGGCAGTGGGGGCGGCGGTAGAAGCCGGAAGAGAACTTGTCAAAGAAAGCGGTCTTCTGGTTGATATAGAAATTATTCCGTCTCCGTCCGAGAGACTTTGGGATAGTTTACTGTAAAGCGAATTAATTTAGGAGGTGATAAGGTGAAGCGGTTAATTTGTATTGACCAAGTAAAGGAAGCCGCTGCGGCCGGTATTACGGAACTGCAGGTGGAGCCGAATACGCTGATTACCGATGCTGCCCGGGACTATGCCCGCAGTAAGGGCATGACCTTTGCGGAAAGGGGCATTGTCCCGGCGCAACGGGGATGCGCAAAACCCTCATCGGGCGGAAGCTCTGTCGATAAAGGTGTTGTTGCCGAAATCGTGCGCCAGGTTCTTTTGTCGCGCGGACAGGCGGCCGAGCCGTATATAGCCGAAAAAGATGTGAGCGGCTTAAAGGTCGTACGAGGTCATTCGGTTTCATATGAAGTGTTTGATACGGGCAACCCCGTAACGTGTGTCAAATATCAGGAAGTTGTCAGTAAGGCCGAGTCGCATATGAGTTCGGGATTTCTGACCATAGATCACTCGTCGTTTACATGGACGCTTTCCGGATATGAAGAAACCGATATTATTCTGGAAGGCAGTTTGTCCATAACGATTGACGGTAAGACTTACCGTGCAAGTCAGGGAGATGTTCTCTTCATTCCCAAGGATTCTACGGTTATCTGGAATGCGGAAGATCACGTTAAGCTGTTTTATACGACATATCCCGCAGATTGGGCCGGTTAATTCTGCCGGAGGAGGGCTTGATTGATGGAAGCTTTAGGGATGATTGAAACGCGGGGACTGGTGGCGGCCATAGAAAGTGCCGATGTAATGCTTAAAGCGGCGGATGTCGGTCTTACCGGCAAAACTCTCGTCGGGGGCGGACTCGTAACCGTATGTGTCTGCGGCGAAGTGGCGGCCGTGAAGGCCGCTGTTGATGCCGGCGTAGCTGCCGTGGAAAAACTCGGTGCGACCGCCCTGATTTCGAGCCACGTTATTCCGCGACCGGATAATGCCGTCGGAATCCTATTTCCCAAAGGAGCGACGGATAACTCGGCGAAGGGCGGAAAACCGGCAATGCAACCTGCCGTTGAAGAGACAAAAGCGGAGGCACAAGGCTTGGAAGAAGCGGTACCGGAAAATCCGTCGCCCGAAGTTTCGGATATTCAGGTTTCGAGCAAAGCCGAAGCGGATGCGCTTGCCCGTAAGAGCGGCGCCGGACTGAAAATTTGCTTGCGTAATATGTCCGTTCCCGCTTTAAGGCGACTGATTCGCGAGTATGAAGATATCGGTATCAAAGGAAGAGCCGTATCGCGGGCTAAGAAAGAAGATTTGCTCAGCCTGCTGGAAAGATACTACTCTTTGTCATAAAAATAATTTAAAAGACCGGGAAAGGGGAGAGATGTTTGGACACTTTGGATTATGATTTGCAAACCGTACAGGAAGCAAGAAACCTTGTACGGAAAGCACAGGCGGCAGAAGACGTTTTTTGCAAATTCGCCAACGATCAAGTGGATAGAATTTTACAAAACATGGTACGCGCTGCTGAACAAAATGCGGAGAAGCTCGCCTGCATGGCTGTAGAAGAAACGGGATTCGGCAAAGCCGAAGACAAGGTTATTAAAAACCTTGTGGCGTCGAGAGATGTATATAACTACATTAAAGACATGAAGACCGTCGGCGTTATTAATGAAGATCCTGTAAATAAAATTACGGAAATCGGCGAACCTGTCGGGGTTGTCTTGGGCATTGTGCCTTCGACCAATCCGACCTCAACGGTTATTTACAAAGCGATGATTGCCCTGAAGGCGCGTAACGCAATTGTGTTCTCGCCGCATCCGTTGGCGTTGAAATGTACGTTGGAAGCAACGCGCATTATGACACAGGCGGCAGAAGCGGCAGGCGCTCCGGCCGGCATTATTTCCTGCGTGAATCACCCGTCTATGAAGGCAACCAACGAATTGATGCGTTGTGATGAAGTTAAGATGATTATCGCAACGGGCGGCGCCGGCATGGTAAAAGCGGCATACAGCTGCGGGAAACCGGCTTTGGGCGTAGGTCCCGGGAACGGGCCGTCGTATATTGAACGGACTGCGGACGTAAAAAAATCCGTTGAGGACATTATGCTCAGCAAGACCTTTGACTACGGCACTATATGCGCTTCCGAACAATCCGTTATCGTTGAAGAATGTAATAAGGCGCAGGTCACAGCGGAATTTGAGCGCCAGGGCGGTTATTTCATGACAAAGGACGAAACGGACAAGGTTTGCACACTCCTGTTTAAAAACGGGTATGACATGAATGCAAAGTTTGTCGGGCGTTCGGCACAAGTGATTGCCGATGCGGCAGGCATTACAATTCCGCCGGGAACACGCGTTCTCATCGGTGCTCAGGACGGTGTAGGCAAGGGATATCCTCTTTCGTTTGAAAAGCTTACGAGCGTGTTGGGGTTCTACACGGTGCGCGATTGGCAGGAAGCTTGTGACTTGTGTATTTGTTTGCTGAAAAACTGCGGCATGGGACATACTATGTCCATCCATACGGAAAACCCGGATATTGTACGGCATTTCTATGAAAAACCCGTATTCCGACTCATTGTGAATACGCCTGCAACACAGGGCGGCACGGGCATCAGTACGGGCTTGGCTCCGGCATTTACGCTCGGGTGCGGTACATGGGGCGGAAGTGCTACGGCCGATAACGTTACGCCGCGGCATTTGATGAATATCAAGAGAGTGGCATACGGCATCAGAGAAATAAAGCCGTCACCTCCCCTGTCGGGCGGACAGGTGTCCTATACCGGCAGCAATAATTCCGTATCCGCGTCGGATGAACAATTGGTCGGTGTAGTCAACGAAGTATTGCAGCTCCTGAAACAAAAAGGGGAATTTTAATGGGACGCTATGATGCCCTTATCGACCTTTTGCTTGAAACGGTAAAAGAGGGCAATGTGCAGCTGCCGCCGAACTCCGTTCCCGTGGGCGTGTCCAACAGACATGTTCACCTGTCACAAGCGGATTTGGAGATATTGTTCGGTGCCGGCTATAAGCTGACAAAGACAAAGGATATCTCTCAGCCGGGGCAGTTTGCATGTAAAGAAACGGTTACCCTGGCCGGGCCGAAAGGCGCCATTGAAAAAGTGCGTGTCCTCGGACCGGTCAGAAAAGAGTCACAAGTGGAAATACTTCGGGCAGATTGCTTTAAATTAGGCATTAATGCGCCGGTACGTATGTCCGGTGAATTGGCGGATACGCCGGGAATCACCTTAATCGGACCGGCAAGCGGCCTGTACTTGCCGCGTGGGGCGATTATTGCCAAGCGACACATTCATATGTTGCCTGAAGATGCACGGCAATTCGGCGTTTCAGACGGTCAAATTGTATCTGTCGGCGTTGACGGCGATAGAGGCGGTACTTTCGCTAATGTTGTTATCCGAGTAACGACAACATCGGCATTGGAGTGTCATATAGACACGGAAGAAGCTAATGCGATGAACTTGAAGAACGGCTCCAGGATAACAATTATTAAATAAACTTTTTAATATTTATTTAGGAGGAAAATAATATGAGCACAACAGAAGCATTGGGTTTAATTGAAACAAAAGGATTGGTAGGTTCTATTGAAGCGGCGGATGCAATGGTAAAGGCGGCAAACGTTTATTTGATCGGCAAAGTCCTGGTAGGCGGCGGCTTGGTAACCGTTATGGTTCGCGGTGACGTAGGCGCCGTTAAAGCAGCCACAGATGCCGGTGCGGCAGCAGCACAACGCGTTGGTGAGCTTATTTCCGTTCACGTCATTCCGCGTCCGCACAATGATGTTGAAATGATTCTTCCTCATGACAACCTTGAAGTAAAAGAGTAAGCTCGTCATAAACGGGCTAAGGAGTTGTTGCACCTTAGCCCGTTTATTTATATCTTTGTGTATGCCTTGACTACATAACAACAATTTGGAACAGGCAAAATCAGGAGTATGCGACGATATAAATGCACTTATTGTTGCAATTAGACTATTCAGAGGTGATATCTATGGATAACCGAGCGGCAGCTGTCAAACTGAGTATTGATGCCGGTTTCAAACGCCGTGGTATAACATTTGCAATTTTTTCGGGTGTTTTTTACGGATTGTACACGGCATTCCTTACCTTGGGAATGTCAAAGGGTATTTGGGGCAATGATTGGTATGGAGCGAATATATCGGGATTAAGCGCATTTGCCGTTGCTTATTGTTTAGCTGCGTTGGGATCGGCCGTTAATGATACGATGAGCGGCATATGGGCTTTGATCAATGTCACCGTAAAAGGTGAATTGGGAGACTTCTTTCGTACCTTAAAGTCCAAGCCGGGGGTTGTTATGATTGTTTGTGCGCTTATTGGCGGTCCCCTGGCATCGACTGCCTATGTTGCGGCATTGCAGATGGGCGGTTCCATTATCGTGCCGATTTGTGCTTTAAACGCTTCTTTCGGCGCGATTATCGGACATTTCGTATTTAAACAGGCAATTAACAGACGGATGATTGCCGGTATTTTACTTTGTCTGATTGCCGCCGGCGTTATTGGCGGCACTTCTTTTTCCGACGTCGGGCCTACTGCGTTGGTTGCTTGCGGTATTGCCTTGTTTTGCGCGCTGGGTTGGGGCATTGAAGGAGCTGTTGCCGGATTTGGGACGACTCTCATTGATTACAATATTGGGATTACAATCCGGCAATGTATTTCCGGATTATCCAATATGTTGATTATGTTGCCTCTCCTTTGCTTTATTGACGGGAATATCGGCCTTGCACCCAGATTATTGTCCGGGGCATGGTCGGACTGGTCCGTTATATTTTTTGTCGTTTCCGGATTTTGTGCTATGCCGGCGTATTCTTTCTGGTATAAAGGCAACTCTATGTGCGGCGCGGCCCTGGGTATGGTTTGCAACGGCGCATATTCGTTCTGGGGGCCCTTTTTCTGCATGATCATTGTCGGTATGATTGACGGGCAGCCGGGATGGATGCTGACGCCTGTTCAATGGGTTGCAGCTCTTGTCATGATTTGCGGTATTGCACTTGTGGGCAACTTGAATCCGCTGCATTTATTAAAAAAGGAGGCAAAATAATGAAACCGTTATATTATGCCATTATGAAATATATGACGACTGTAGATGAAGCCTCTAACCAAGATGTAATTAATGCGCTGAGTAATGAATATGGAAGTTTTAAAATGTTACGTTCCGATGCGGTAGAAGAAGCGCTCATGACGGCAAAAGCGAACGGCTTGTTGGACGAGTCACGATTCGAATTGGATTCGAATGATGTATTACATGTATATTACAGTGTCAATGAATACGGACGAGATTTAATTAATCATTTTATTAAGTAATGTTTACCGGGCAGTACTTGAAACAGGTTGTATATCACTGATATTTTATAAACGGAGGTATTTATTATGAACTTAAAAAGTAAACTTTGCATTGCCGCAATAACGGCAGCCTGCATGTCGACTGTTGCGGCAGCGGCGGAGCCTGCTTCGGTTACGGGGAATGCCCGTAAAGACACGTATGTGAACGGCATTGTTTATCAATATTCCGCAGAAGTGGCCGGTCTTCAAAAACAAGCCTATGAATTGGCACGTATTCGACTTGATCAGGCGTTGGCAAACAAGGCCGAACATACCAAGCCGTTGGCTATTGTCAGTGATATTGATGAAACTATTATGGATGATACTACGTATCAAGCTGAAATGATGATGAAAGAGGGCTCGTGGGACAGCGGTCCGTGGGACGGGTATTATCACGCAATTGCTTCTGAAGCGGATAAGCCGCTTCCGGGTGCAGTGGAATTTTTCAACTATGCTCAAAGTAAAGGTGTAGAAGTTTTCTACATTACAAACAGGGATTGGGATACAGAAGATCTTACAGTTGCGCAACTCAAACATGCAGGACTTCCGTATGCCGACGCGGCGCACGTGCAGGTCATGGACCGGTCCGGTTCGTCCAATAAAGACAGCCGCCGTGCTAATGTAACTAAAGACTATGATGTAGTCATGTATTTAGGCGACAATATCGGCGACTTCACATCGGCTTTCGGCCGTGAAATGGGCGCTCTTAAACGTACGGAATTAGCCATGGATCCCCGGTATAAGAATAATTGGGGCGTTACTTGGATTGTATTGCCTAATGCCACATACGGCGATTGGATGGGTGCCGTATGGTATAAGAGAAACACTACGGATGAAGAAAAGAGTCGGTATACCCGGGATCTGCTTAATCATTGGAAATATTCCAATAAAGACTGGGATGTATGGTATAAAGGGTATGTAAAAGACTAGTGCAACATAAGTGTTGTATTTAAAAAATCAAGGACTGCAACAGAAGCGGATCAAAATCTCTTCCGGTGCGGTCCTTGATTTTACAATTAAGCCAATTAAGCGCGAGAATAAATTTGACAACAAGTATCAGAAACTATAGACTGTAACCGTATGTAAGTGTGATTCACAAAGGAGAAATGCAGTGTGAACAGGGGTACAAAGAAATCGATGGCGACCATCTTTGCGGCAGTATCTTTGGTCGGAACGTCCGCATGGGCGGCAGGTGTGCAGCAGATAGATCCGGAAGCGCATGTGTCCGTCGGAGGCGCTACGAGTGCTGAAGGGGCCGGCCGGGTTCGTGTCGATGCGACGGCCGGTGCGAGTGTGATGATTACACCGGATCAGAATTATGAACCTGCGTCGTATCCGCTCCATGACGGGAAGCGTGTACCCGATAATCTCAGTCCCGTGCCGCCGGCAACGGAAGCCCCTGCGACGGCTCGCGTCGTCATTCGCGGCCAGCGTACGGATTTCGGTCTTAACACGAATTCATCCAAAACGGGTACTGCCGTCGGGGCTAACGTGAAAGCAAAGGGGAGTTATGCTGCCGCTTTCGGCAACGGGGCGGATGTCAAGGCGGAAGAAGGCCTTGCTCTGGGGCACGGTGCCGTCGTCAGAGGTAGCGGAAGTGTAGCGCTGGGTGCAGGCAGTACGGCGACGGATGCAGATGTTATCTCCGTGGGCAATGAAAACCTTGTGCGTAAGGTGACGAATATTGCCGACGGCGCGGTAGCGGCAGGTTCGCATGATGCCGTTACGGGAAATCAGCTGTATATAACGGACCGCCGTGTACAAGAATTGGCACAACAGGTTATGGCCTTACAACAGGAGAATGGCGCATTAAAGAAAATGATTGCAGAGCTGACGTCCAAAGGTCAATAGATTTTTGTGATTTAAGTAAAGGAGACTTCTTATGATACATTAAGAAATCTCTTTTACTATATTGCGGTTCAGGTATTATATAACAGCAGTAATAGCATACATATTCTTTTTTAAAATGCTTAAAATATTGACAATAAATATCGAAATAATAAAATATAAATGTAATTATTGATCAAATTTTTGTTTATATGACGGGAGGAGATTATATGCTGAAAATGAGCAAGTCAAAAGAACGTTTGATTGCGGTCTTGTCTGCTGCGGCAGTTACAGGAAGTGCCGCTTTTGCGGCGGTTCCGCAAATCGATGCCGGCGCGAGTGTACTTATCGGCGGGGCGACGACGAGTGAAGCGGCCGGCCGAACCCGCGTTGACGCGACTACCGGTGCAAGTGTCATGATTACACCGGATCAAAACTATGCGCCTGATACCTATCCTGCGCATAACGGGAGACATGTTCCCGATAATCTCAATGCGGATTCTCCTGATACGGCTCGTGTCATTATTCGCGGCGAGCGGACGAATTTCGGCTTGAATACGAATACATCTAAAAACGGAAGTGCATTTGGCGCCAATGCGGTCGCAAAAGGGGATCATGCTGCGGCTTTCGGCAACGGTGCCCATGTGAAAGCAGCCGAAGGATTGGCCGTCGGGTATAATGCCTCCGTTACGGGTGCCGGCAGTGTGGCCCTCGGCGGAGGCAGTCTTGCGACGGAAGCCAATGTTGTTTCCGTCGGCAGCGATTCGTTGCAGCGCCGTATTATTAATGTGGCGGACGGCAGAATTGCCGCCGGATCGCACGATGCCGTCACGGGTAATCAGCTTTATCAGTACGGGCAATCACTGACAGGCGGACTGAGAAAAGAGCTTAAAAGCGTCGGCGCCGTATCTGCAGCCCTGGCGGGATTACATCCGCTTGATTACAGCGGTGACGCGTCAAAATTCCAGATCTCGGCAGCCCTTGGCACATACGGCGGTACAAAGGCTGTCGCCTTAGGCGGATTTTATAACGCTAATCCGAATGTGCTCTTATCCTTCGGTATTGCATCAAACTTCGGCGATGACCACAAACTGGCCGGCAATATAGGCGCCACTTTCCGCGTCGGCAAGGGCGATAACCGCGGTGAAGCTCATTACGGTGATGCAGTAATTTCCAGGCGTCTTGATGCGATGGAACGGGAAGTCGCCGAATTGAAGGCGCAGAATGAGGAATTGAAGAAACAAATAGGGCATAAATAGAAACTTTGTGAAAACGATCTCGTAATAAAGAACCGTTTTGACGTATCAAATCCGTGCAGGGGGCAAAAAAAGAAAACTGGCAGGCGGCTTTTTGCGCGGTAAATCTGCTGCAGCGGCAAGTTACGGCACAGCGAGAATATTACATTTTCGCATGATATGATGAGGCGCAATCTAAAAAATGAATAGAGAACTTTTAAAAAATAGAGGAATTTCCCTATTGTTCTATTTGGAACGTGCTATACTATAAGTAACAGATTTCGTTTCTTCGGAGAGAGGAAATAAATCCGATTTTACTATCTTAAGGGAGGTCATTTCTATGTCTTATAACAACATTAAGTTTGAAAAACAAGAAGGAATCGGCGTATTGACGATCGATCGCCCGAAGGCGCTGAATGCGCTCAACTCTGAAACGTTGTTGGAATTGAATGATTGCATCGGTAAGATCGAAGCGGACAAGGAAGTAAAAGTTCTCGTAATCACCGGTGGCGGCGATAAATCCTTTGTTGCCGGCGCGGATATTAAAGAAATGTCCACGAAGAACGCTGTTGACGGCCGGAACTTCGGCAAGGTAGGCCAGGATGTATTCACGCGCATTGAAAACATGCCTCAGCCCGTCATTGCGGCCGTTAACGGTTTTGCTCTCGGCGGCGGCTGCGAACTCGCTTGCGCTTGCGACTTCCGCTATGCATCTGAAAACGCTCTCTTCGGACAGCCGGAAGTAGGCCTCGGCATCACGCCCGGCTTCGGCGGTACACAACGTCTTCCCCGTCTTGTAGGCCGCGGCATCGGCAAAGAACTTATTTACACGGCTGCCAACATCAAGGCTGACGAAGCGTTCCGAATCGGCCTCGTCAATAAAGTCGTACCGCAGGAAGAATTGATGCCGACGGTTATGAAAGTTGCCAAGAAAATTGCCGGCAACGCTCCCATTGCCGTACAGCTTTGCAAGGCTGCGATCAACCGCGGTATTCAGTGCGATGTCATTACGGGTATCGCTTACGAAGATGAAGTGTTCGGCCTGTGCTTCTCGACGGAAGACCAGAAGGAAGGCATGGCTGCATTTATGGAAAAGAGAAAAGAAAAGAATTTCCAAGGGAAATAAGCTGTTACGAAAAAACACGTTACACCGGGTGGGGTAACGTGTTTTTCTATGCCGTAATGATACGCCATAAGGCGATGAGAATGAAGGTGAGAACGCAGAGGAGGCTCAAGACGCGCTGCTTTGTAAGGACGAACTTGGCCGGCTGCATTTGCGGCAGTATCGGCGGCGTTACGACCTGTCGGGTGCCGCAAATGGGGCACGTGCGTACGCCGTCACGCAGCTCCGTGCCGCAGGTTTTACAAATCATAGATTCATCTCCTGAAAGTTCGGTTGTGTTTATCATAGCACGGCAGGGAAAAGAATGCGATATGTAAAAAGAGGCCTTGTTGCAATAACCGTCTTGTGGAAGGGCTGCACATAGTCTATAGTATAGATGTTCGGACGATGAAAAAGGAGCGGGATGATATGGTGCAGAGGTTTTTTAAAATTTTATATTACGCCTGCCGCGGTCGGCACCTCACCGAAAAAGCGGTTATCGTTCTTGCCAAGTTCGGCTTTGTCGTCTATATCCTGTACGGTGTTGTCACCTGGCTTTATCCGGGCCGGGCTGCAGAACGGTTTGAGCGGCGCAGGGCCGTTGCGGCGGCAGCGCTTTCTCTCGGCCTGACTGTCGTTGCAGCGGCTCTCCTTCGTAAAATTTGGCGCAGACCGAGGCCCTTTATGAGCGGCAAGACGGCTCTCTTGCGCCACGGAAATTCGCCGTCCTTTCCGAGCAATCACACGATTCATGCCGCCGCCATAGGCGCGGCCGTTATGGCGTATAGGCAAAAAGAAGGCACGTCTCTGCTCCTGTGGGGACTTGCCCAAGGAGCGGCCCGCGTTTACTGCGGCGTTCACTATGCGAGCGATATTATCGGCAGTGTTGTCTTGGGTGCGGCCTGCGCTCTCGCCGTTTGCCGCAGTAAGGTGCTTGCCGGAGCGGCAGAACGCTTGGCCCTCTTCGTGACAACTGTGGAAGAAGCCCTGAAAAGATATTAATATTGGACATAAAAAAGCCTGCCTCGCGTATGGGGCAGGCTTTTGCGGTTTTTAATGCTTTTGGCGGAATGCGGTGAAGCCGGCATATACGGCGCCGGTACCGAGCTCTTCTTCAATGCGCAGGAGGCGATTGTATTTGGCAACCCGTTCGCTTCGGTTGGGCGCACCCGTCTTGATTTGGTTGGCATTCAAAGCGACGACGAGATCCGCAATGGTCGTGTCTTCCGTTTCGCCCGAACGGTGGGAGACGATGGCCGTGTAGCCCGCGTGGGCGGCGAGTTTCATGGCATCGAGCGTTTCCGAGAGTGTGCCGATTTGGTTGAGCTTAATGAGAATGGAGTTGCCGCTGTCCAGACCTATCCCCTTGGCGAGGCGCTGTGTATTCGTAACGAAGAGGTCGTCTCCTACGAGCTGCACCTTGTGGCCGAGCGCGGCAGTCAGCCTTTGCCAGCCGTCCCAATCTTCTTCATCCAAGCCGTCTTCAATGGAATAGATGGGATATTTTTTTACGAGTTCCTGCCAGTGGGTAATGAGTTCGTCGGAAGTATACTTCTTGCCGCACTTGGGCAGGACGTATTCACCGGCCTTGGCACCCTTCCATTCACTTGCCGCCGCGTCAAGGGCGAGACAGAAGTCGGAGCCCGGTTTGTAGCCGGCTTTTTCGATAGCCGAGAGAATGTACTGAATGGCTTCTTCATCGCTCGAAAGATTGGGCGCAAAGCCGCCTTCGTCGCCGACGGAGGTAGCCAGCCCTTTTTCTTTCAAGAGGGTTGCGAGGACATGGAAGACTTCCGTGCACCAGCGCAGACCTTCGGCAAAGGTAGGTGCACCGGCAGGCATAATCATAAATTCCTGGACGTCCACCGTGTTGGCCGCGTGGGCACCGCCGTTTAATATATTCATCATCGGTACGGGCAGGTGATTGCCGTTGCAGCCGCCAATGAAGCGGTAAAGGGGTATGTGTTCGGCCTTGGCCGCCGCTTTGGCCGCCGCTAAGGAGACGGCTAAAATGGCGTTGGCCCCCAGTTTGGACTTGTCTGTTGTGCCGTCGGCTGCGAGCATGGCCTGATCGACGGCGTACGTATTGAAGGGGGACAGACCTGTCAATGCCTGACGGAGGTGTGTGTTCACATTTTCCACGGCTTTGTCGACGCCCTTGCCGCCGTAGCGGGATTTGTCACCGTCGCGCAGTTCCAGGGCCTCGAATTGTCCCGTCGAGGCACCGCTGGGTGAGATGCCGCTGCCGACGGTACCGTCGGAGAGGATGACATCCGCTTCTACTGTCGGATTACCGCGCGAATCGATGACCTGACGGCCGATAACCGTTTCAATCGTGAGTTTTTCCATTATTGTAACACCCTTTCGATTTTATAGTTGTATGTACTTGCCGAGATAGTGTTGTAAGGTGGGAATTTGGCTCTTTTCCCGGTCTTTGCCTGCATAGAGGAGGGTTACGTTGCCTGCAGCCAAGTGCTGTTTAATGAGGTCGACAAAGGGCGGAAAAGCGTCATTTGCGGCCAGTTCGTCGCCATAGGCGGCAGCAAAGGCTTCGTACGAAATTTCTTCGTGATGGTAGCGTTTGCGCAAATCCGTTGTGGGCGCTATGTCCTTGACCCATGCGCCGAGACCGGCATTTTCCTTTTTGATTCCCCGCGGCCAGAGGCGGTCGATGAGGATGCGGAAACCGTCCGCTTCGACCGGTTTTTCATAGATTCGTTTCCATTGTAAGGTACCCATAGAAATCATCTCCCCAAAAGACAGTATATACTAAAGTCGGCGCGGCGGCTATAAAAATTTAGAGGACCGGATATCTGCCGTTTTATTTACGTAGTTTTGCGTTGCTTGCGGACGGTGCTGTTCGGAATCCCCGCGGCGAGACGAAGTTTGGCGACAGTTCGCCTTGCGATGGGCAGCCCCTTTTCTGCCAGCATGTTTGCCAATACCTGATCCGAATAAGGCCGGACTCTGTCTTCTGCCGCAATAAGGGCGAGCAGAGTTCGTTTGATTTCGTCGGCTGATGCCGGTTCGGTCGTACCGTTGTCGTAAGCCCGCGTAAGGAAGTCCTGTATTTTGCAGACGCGGCGGTTGAAGAGAACACAGCGGTTCTTGCAAACACGGCTGACCGTCGCTTCGCTCAGGCCCGTGATACGGGCAATTTCTTTTTGCGTCAGCGGATGAAGTGCGGCATCATGGAGAAAGAAGTCGTGCTGACGATAGCAAATAGCTTCCAGGACTAGGCGAATGGCTTTGCTGCGGAAGGTCAGTGCCGTGCGCAGATTGACATACGAGTGCCGGGCTTTTCGTAAATAGGCGAGTGTCTCCTTGTCGGCGTTCTTGCCGTAAGCCGCGTAGAGATCGTCGCGGAAGCGAAGGATTGGACAGGTCTGAAAGAGAATGACCGATACGTCGCCCCGATCCGTTACGACAAGTTTTCCTTCGGGACGGATATAGACGTCCCGCGTGTCCAACTGTCTTAAGGGCTGAAAGGAGAGGGGGCGCAGGAAGTCGATGATGGCCTGCAGATCCGCGTCGGACATGGACAACTCTTTGCGCAGGCGTTGCCAGCGCCCGTTAAGAAAAGCATCGTAGTACGCTTCCAGTACAGTCAGCGTATGCGGCGGCGCGTCACCCTTGCGCTTACATTGCAGGATGAGCGACTCCCGCAGGGAGCGGGCGCCGATGCCCGGCGGATCAAGGGATTGGACGAGAGCCAGCGCGCAGGCGATTTCATTGTCCGAAAAACCGCGGGTGTCGCTTTTAAGGAGTTCCGGATCCGTGAAGAATCCCTTTTCGTCGAGGGCGCCGATAATCACCTTGGCTGCCGCCGTAATGCGGTCCGGCGCGTTCAATAAAGCGAGTTGCTCGAAGAGGATTTCCTGCGGCGATTTCTCTCGGACAAAGTCGGGCGGAGTGCCGTCCGTCACGGCAGTCCGCATGGGATAGTAGATTTCAAGGAGGGGGTTTTCTTCGGCCCGTCGACGCAGGAAATCGTTTAAGTCCTGTTCCTGTAAGGTGAGAAACATAGCGGAAAGCCGCTGTATTTGCGTCAGTTTATGTTGTTGTTTCAAGGACAGAGATAAGTTCAGCATAACCGTGACCTTTATCAATGCACTTTTCGCGTCCGGACAAAAAGAAACGATACGACGTGTAGCGCCGCATCGTTTCGCAGGTAAATCAGTTCTTGCCGTCTTCTGCCGAGAATTTTGTGGAGAAAACGTGATAAATAAAGTAGGCAATGGACAGAACAAAAACGGCGAGGCCGAGAATGTCGGCCGTGTTTTTAAAATCTTTACCCACCAATGCCAACGGATCTTCACTGCCGCCGGCCGTAATGGAGAATACGATGAGCATGGCGATGATGACACCGATCAGGCTTTCACCGACAATGAGGCCGGATGCAAAGAGAACACCTCTGTGCGTGCACGCTTCGACGTCTTCATCTTCTTTTCCCGGGCTGCGGAGAGCTGCGCGGGCACGAAGACGCTTATGCATGATATAACCGATAACGGAACCGATAACCAAAGGGATTTCCAATGTCGGCGGCAAGTAAATACCCATGCCGACAGCCAACGGAGGCAGGGCGAGAGATTTTGTATTTTTCGTCAGGATGAGATCGACGATAATGGCGGCGATACCTACGCCGATGCCGAAGAGGATATAGTTCCAGTCGAGCTGAGAACTGAAAATACCTTGGGCGATCGTCGTCATAAGCGTTGCCTGCGGCGCTGCCAATGCTTGGCTCGGATCCATGCTGGCGCGGGGCAATGCGCCTGTAAAGCCGTAAGCTTGATACAGAAGGTTCAATACAGGTGCGATTGCAAAAGCGCCGACGACGGAACCGAGAATCAAGGCGACCTGCTGTTTCCAAGGTGTTGCTCCGACGATATAGCCCGTCTTTAAATCTTGGAGATTATCGTTGGAAATGGAGGCGATGCTGACGATAACACTGGTAATAAAAATCGCCAATGCCGTTGCGAATTTTGTGCCTTCCGGCGTATCGAAGATACCGAAGGACTGACCGATGCCGAGGACAACCAATGATGAAACGATGATGCCGAGAATACCGATGCCTGAAATCGGGCTGGCAGATGTGCCGATAAGACCGGCCATGTAACCGCAGGCTGCAGCGACAAAGAAGCCCATGAGAACGGCGACAAGAACGCCGACAACGATGTAAATGGTCGTTATCGTGCCGGGCAGGCCCGCTTCGGAAACGAAATTATAGAACGTAAAGAGCAGGCCGAGAATGACCGCTATAAAGACGATGCCTACGGACTTGGGACTCATGTCGATATCCGTATGGTGAAGAGCCTGTTTTTCCGCAGTATTATTGGCGCGGATCGCGTTGACAGACATCTTGATGCCGTCAATAACAGGTCCCAGAAGTTTAATGAGTGTCCATACGGCGGCAATACCGATACAGCCGGCACCGATAAAGCGGACTTTTTGAGCCCAAATGACTTTTGCGAAAGCAGCGGCCGTTTGTCCGTCAGCCGGTGTAAGCGTAGATGTCAGGTAAGGCACGAAGATACCCCACGCGAGCAGTGTCCCCACCAGTATGGCCGCACCGCTGGCAATGCCAATCAGGTAGCCTGCGCCGAGAAGTGCCATAGAAAAGCCGAGCGGGATCTGGGTCGTCGCTTTACCGAAGTTGAGCCAATAGCTGAATTCGGACGAAAGGACATGGAATCCGTTGGCACACAGCCCGATGATACCGGCAAGAGCCGTACCTTTGACGATGTCCCGCATGCCTGTCGCCTTTTTGTTTGCTTCCCCTTCTTCGTGCGATTCACTGCCGACTTTGAGGATTTCCGCCGCCGCACGGCCTTCCGGATAAGGAAGATCCGTATTAACGACCATGGCACGACGCAGGGGAATCGTGAAAAGGACGCCCAGGGAGCCGCCGCACGTACAGAGGATCATGGTCTGCCAGAAGGGAAAACCCTGCCAGTAGCCGAGCATCAAAAGGCCCGGAAGAATAAAAATGATTGCCGACAATGTTCCGGCAGCCGATGCCTGTGTCTGTACCATGTTGTTTTCCAAGATATTGGAGTGTTTGAACATGCGCAGAATTGCCATAGAAATGACCGCAGCAGGAATAGATGATGAGAACGTTAGGCCGACCTTCAATCCCAAATAGACATTGGAAGCCGTGAAAATGACCGTAATAAGCATCCCCAGGAACATGCCTCTAAAGGTTAATTCCGGAAGGGACGGATATACGGTCCGGTCGTTTTGTGAGATCATATACTCTCCTCCTTTTTGGTGAAAAAACGAACTTTCATACTTCTGCCGACTACAAGTATACTATATATTTTTTGCATTTGTCATCATTTTGCGCATAAAGCATGGACTGAGATGAACCCTTGAGAAAAATAATCGGTTTCCAAAGAAGAAATTCTCCTTTATAATAAAAGTAAATGTATTTATTTCACAAGGAGGTTGCCTGTATGACGGAAAAAGAAATTATTGAAGGTGTATTGAGCGAGTTTGAAGGATTGGCGAAACATCCTCGTCCGTCTCATCATGAAAAGAATGTAAGCGATTATATTGTCGCTCGCTTGGCGGAGCTCGGTATTACGGCAAAACAGGACAGCGTATACAATATTGTCGCCGATGTGCCGGCGACGAAGGGTTTTGAAAAAGCCCCTTTAACGGTATTGCAGGGACATATGGACATGGTTTGCGTCGCCAAACCGGGTGTTTCTTACGATCCCTTGAAAGATCCGATTAGACTTGTTCGGGAAGGCAATATTCTGCGTGCCGACGGGACGAGCCTCGGTGCTGATGACGGCATTGCCGTGGCCGTCGCTCTCTATCTAATTCAGCAGAAAATAAATCACGGTCCGCTGCGGCTGATCTTTACGGTTGATGAAGAAACGGGAATGACCGGAGCGACCAACTTGGATGCGGCTCACGTGAAGGACGCGAAGTACGTCATTAATTGTGACTCCGAGTCGATCGATGTTATTTGCGTCGCATCCGCCGGCAGCACGCACATGCACTTTATGCGGCAGCTCCATCGGGAAGTACCGGCCGGGGATGTGGCTCTTGCCGTACGGGTACACCGTCTCTTGGGCGGCCATTCAGGCGAAGTTATCAATGAAGGCCGGGGCAACGCCATTAAGGCGGTCTCGTCCGTCTTGCGCCGCCTTGCCGATAAGGGCGCTGATTATCGGTTGGCCGATTTCAGCGGCGGCATAGCGGCAAATGCCATTCCTGCAGATGCGACGGCGATAATCGTCATCGCCTCAAAGGATAAGGACCTTGTAGAAAAAACGGTGCAAGAAGCGGAAAAGGAATTCCGTCTCACCTACGAAGGCCTCGAAGACAAGGCCGTATTTGAAGTGACGCCGAGCGCCATGGCGCAGTCGGTCTTTTCAAAAGAAGACACGGAAGCTGTCGTTGACTTGATCAGTCTCCTTCACTGCGGCGTCTTCTCCATGAACCGCGCCATTCCGACCTTGCCGGACCTTTCCTCAAGTTTGGGCACGATCGTCACAACGGATAAGGACGTTACCATTCAGTACTTCCCGCGCTCGTCGGCCGATGCGCGTCTGCGCGAGTTCCTCCTGTCCATGCCCGTCATTGCGCGGCTTACGGGAACGGATGTGCATATTGACGAACCCATGCCGGCATGGACTGAAAATATGCACAGCAGGCTGCAGCCCCTTATGGCCGGCGTCTATGAAGAGCTCATGGGCAAAAAACCGCGCATTGAAGCTATGCATGGCGGCCTGGAAACAGGCTATCTTTATGCTATGAATCCGGACCTCGATATTGTTGCCGTCGGCCCGGAAACGCACGACATTCACAGCGCCGACGAATGCGTGGAACTAGATACGGTGGCACAACTGGTGCAGGTTATTGCGGGCACATTGGAAAAATTGGCACAATTATAAGTATAAGTATACGGTTATTGCAATTTAATGAATCTTGAGAAGGTGGTACTTTTTTTAGTACCACGAACGTAAAACAGGGAGGACGTGGCAGTTATCACGTTTTCCCTGTTTTTTCGGCAGAAGAGGTTTGAATATACGGGAGAAAAAGGGAGCCTTGTTCTTGAGGGCCTCCTTTTTTTTAGCTACAATAAAGATGAGAATAAAGCATATTCCATATGCTTTGCTGGAGCATACACTATGTGTGTTTATATTACAAAGGAGTGAACTATATGACAGCAAAAAAAATATTCAAGACGATGGACGGCAACGAAGCGGCAGCCCACATAGCCTACGCTTTCACGGAAATTGCCCCCATTTTTCCGATTACACCGTCGTCGCCCATGGCGGAACACGTGGACGAATGGTCCGCCCACGGCCGTAAGAATCTTTTCGGCGTGCCCGTTCTCGTACAGGAAATGCAGTCGGAAAAAGGAGCTGCCGGCGCATTGCACGGTGCTCTCAACGCAGGTGCTCTGACGACAACCTTTACATCGTCTCAAGGGATGATGATCATGCTTTCCAACATGTTCAAGGTAGCAGGTGAATTATTGCCGGCCGTCTTCCATGCGGCATCCCGTACGATTGCGTCCAACGGGTATACGATTTTTGCCGGGCACGACGACGTCATGGCTATGCGTGGTACCGGTATCTGTATGATGGCCGAATCGAGTGTACAGGAGGTTATGGACTTGTCGGCCGTTGTCCATGCGACGGCTATTTCCTGTCGCGTGCCGATTATCAATTTTTTCGACGGCTTCCGCACCTCTCACGAACTGCAGAAAATTGAAGTCATCGACTATGAAGACTTGCGGCCTATGCTTGATTTGGAAGCGGTTGAAGCCTTTCGTAAACGCGGCATGAACCCGGACAATCCCGAAGCGGTCGCTTTTTGCGAATCGGCGGAAGTGTACATGCAGCACAAAGAATCACTCAACAAGTTCTACGACCAAGTGCCTGAAACGGCGGAAAAATACATGCAAATGATTCATGAAATAACCGGTCGTGAATATCATCTGTTCAACTATACGGGCGCTCCCGATGCGGAATATGTCATCGTCGCCATCGGTTCGGGTGCGCAGACCGTGGAAGAAACGGTTAAGCACATGGCGGCAAACGGTGAAAAAGTAGGCTGTGTCAATGTCCACATGTTCCGTCCCTGGTCGGAAAAGCACTTCCTTGCAGCGTTACCTAAGACGACGAAGAAAATTGCCGTTCTGGAACGGACGAAAGAAACGGGCGCCAACGGTGAACCCATGTACCACAGTGTAGTCGCGTCCTTTGCGCGTGCCGACGTGCATCCGAAGATTTACAACGGCCGTTACGGCATTGCGTCAAAAGAATTTTTACCGGCCGACGTTATTGCGGCCTTCGACAATTTGAAACAGGCCGACCCGAAGACGGACTTTACGCTCAGCATCGTCGACGACGTGACCTTCAAGTCCCTGCCGCGGACGGCAGAGCTTAACTTAGCCGGTAAAGAGCTGAAAGCCTGTAAGTTCTGGGGTTTCGGATCGGACGGAACCGTCGGCGCCAACAAGAGCGCCATCAAGATTATCGGTGACAATACGGACATGTATGCTCAGGCGTATTTTGCGTATGACTCGAAGAAATCCGGCGGCGTAACGGTATCGCACCTGCGCTTCGGATCCGAACCGATTAATATGCCTTATCTCGTAAACAGTGCCGATTTCATTGCCTGCCACCGCCAGTCTTATGTGTACGCCTACGACCTGCTGAGAGGCATCAAGAAAGGCGGCACCTTCCTGCTGAACACGGTGTGGAAGCCCGAAGAATTGGAAGAAAAATTGCCTGCTCAGTTGAAACGCTCCCTGGCGCGCAATGACGTGCAATTCTATATTCTTGACGGTGTCGGCATCGCCCAGCGTATCGGCCTCGGCGGTCGTATCAACATGATCATGCAGTCGGCATTCTTCAAGTTGTCCGAAGTCATTCCTCTCGATTTGGCTATTTCCAAGTTGAAAGAAGCCGTGGTCAAATCGTACGGCAAGAAGGGTCAGGAAGTTGTCAACAAGAACTACGCCGCTATTGATGAAGGGTTGACGAACATCGTCAAAATTGACATTCCTGCCGCATGGGCGGATGCGGTCGACGAAGTAATGGACATGTCGAAATATTCGGAATTTTACAAGACCTTCGCATTGCCGACGAACCGTCTCGAAGGGGACGAATTACCTGTCAGTATCTTTGACGGCCGTGAAGACGGTCACTGGCCGACGGGAACGTGTGCCGAAGAAAAACGCGGTGTCGCTATGTTCGTACCCCGTTGGGATGCGGAAAAATGTATCGGCTGTAATCAATGTTCCTTTGTATGTCCGCATGCGGCTATTCGCCCCTTCCTCCTGACACCGGAAGAAGCGGCGAAGGCACCGGATGGCTACACGAATAAGGAAATTCGTATTGCGCCGGATTACAAATACAGTATCGTCGTTTCCGTCATGGACTGTCTCGGCTGCGGCAGCTGTACGCACGTTTGCCCGAAACAGGCACTGACCATGATGCCCTTTGATGACGAACAGCCCAAGGCGGCTATTTGGGATTATGTCATTGATTTGCCGGCAAAACCGAACCCGGGCGATAAGAAGACGGTTATCGGCAGCCAGTTCGAACAGCCCCTTCTCGAATTTACGGGCGCTTGCGCAGGTTGTGCCGAAACACCGTATTGCAAGGTTATTACGCAGCTTTACGGCGACCGTATGATGATTGCCAACGCCCACGGCTGCTCATCCGTATGGGGCGGCAGCGCGCCGACCTGCGGTTATACGAAAAACGAAAAGGGGCAGGGTCCCGCATGGGCGACGTCGCTGTTTGAAGATAACGCCGAATACGGCTTCGGCATGTTGCTTGCTGAAAAGGCGGAGCGGAAACTCCTCGTCACGTACGTGGATGCGGCTATGGACGCGGCAAGCCCGGTTCTGCGCGAAGCACTGGCCGAATGGAAGGATAAGAGAGACGTAAGCGACGGCACACGTGACCGCGCAGCAAAGGTAGTGGCCCTTTTGGAAGCGGAAAAAGACGGCAAGGCCGAGCTCGAACGGGTATATAAGATGAAACAGTTCCTCGTCAAGCGGAGTCAGTGGCTCTTCGGCGGCGACGGCTGGGCGTATGATATCGGTTACGGCGGCTTGGATCATGTTCTGGCCATGAACGAAGACATTAACGTTCTCGTCTTCGATACGGAAGTGTACTCCAACACGGGCGGCCAGGCCTCTAAGGCTACACCGACGGCGGCGGTCGCACAGTTCGCCGCATCCGGCAAGAAGACAAAGAAGAAGGATCTCGGCCTCATGCAGGCGACGTACGGGTACGTATATGTGGCCCAGGTTGCCATGGGGGCCGACAAGAATCAGTTTATGAAAGCTCTCCAGGAAGCGGAGGCTTATCCCGGACCGTCCCTTATCATCGGATATGCGCCTTGTATCAACCACGGCTTGAAGGTCGGTCAGGGCCAGAGCCAGTTGGAACAAAAGCGCGCCGTTGAAGCGGGCTATTGGCACTTGTGGCGCTACAATCCGCTTCTCAAGAAGGAAGGCAAGAATCCCTTCATTCTCGACTCGAAGCCGCCTAAGGCAAACTTCCGCGACTTCCTCATGGGTGAAACGCGTTTCGCTTCGCTTCTGCGCACCTTCCCCGATTCGGCGGAAGCTCTCTTCGCCAAGACCGAGGAAGACGCTCGCGACAGATACGAATCGTACGTGCAGATGGAACGATCTTTCGTTGCGGAGAAATAAAACAGGTTACATGCCGCAGAGCATGGAAAAAGGACAACAGCCGAAAGACTGTTGTCCTTTTCGCATTCTTAGGAAAGTTTATTTGCGGCTTTGCAGTAAAGTGTGAGCATGTACGTCAGTGCAAGAGGCAGCCCTTCTTCGTCGGAAAGATAGAAACCGGGGCTGTGATGGGGCGTCGGCGCGTGCCTGCCCGTCGAGTCGGCCAGGCCGAACCAGGCGATAGCCGCCGGTTTTTGTTCGGCGAAGTACGAAAAATCTTCGGCACCCAAGCGGGGCGGCACGTGCTGCCGCATGATGCCGACCTCGTCGGCCGCTTCGCTCATGACGGCAACGCAGTCCGGGTGGTTGATGACGGCCGGATAGCCGTAGACCATGGAGACGTCAATGTCGCAGTTGCAGGCTGCACAGACGGACCGGCCCAAGCGCTTTACTTCGGCCATGATGAAGTCGCGCAGCTCCGTGTCCAAGGCGCGGACACAGCCGCCCATGCTGACCTTTTCGGGAATGACGTTGGCCACGCCTTCTACGCCGCAGTGGAGGTAACTGACCGTCAAGGTGCAGCTCGCCAGGGGATCGCATTTTAAGGCGGGAATGAGGTTTAACGAGGAAATGAGCTGACTTGCCGGAATGAGCGGATTATTGGCCGTATGCGGGAAGCCGCCGTGGCCGCCTCTGCCGGTAATTTTAAAGTCGTACGTACCGACGGCGGCAAAGCGGACGCCCTCTTCGATGTCGATGGTGCCGGTCGGATTTTCCGCGTCCACGTGGATGGCAAAGAGGTAGTCGATTTTGTCCATGATGCCGTCCTTTACGAGCTGTACGGCACCGCCGGGCAGAAATTCCTCGGCCTGTTCAAAGATAAAATATACCGTTCCCTTGATGAGCTCCCTGTGTGCCGCAAGAATTTCGGCGACTGCCAATAAGATCGCCGTATGCGCATCGTGGCCGCAGGCATGCATGACGCCGGGTACCGTGCTTTTGAAGGAAAGGTCCCCTTCTTCGATGAGGCCGAGGGCGTCAATATCGGCGCGCAGGCCGACGGACGGGCCTGACGTATCTCCCTTCAGAAAGCCGACCGTACTGTTGCCGCCGATGCCGGTCAGCATGGGAATTCCGGCATCACGCAGGCGGCTGCGAATCCATTCGGCCGTTTTAAACTCTTTAAAGGACAATTCCGGATGAGCGTGTAAATAACGCCTGTTTTCCACTATCTTTTGACCGTACTGCGCAACAAGTTCTTTTATCAATTCATTCATGCAGGCTTCCTCCTCTAACGAGCTATGTTGTAATGGATATGTTTTGCAGCTATTATATCATGCCCGTACGGAAGGGGGAAAAGCATGATTTATGCACTTCGCCGATAAGGCGGATGTAAGAAAATAACATAATAAAAGGATATGTGTTAAGCCGTATTTATGAAATTTTCTGATAACTGAGAGCCTTTTATAGGCGAGGCAACGGCAATACGCTATAATGAGAAAAGTTTTATCTGCATTTTGGGGGTGACATAACTGCGTGGATTTTCAATTTGATTATTTCGCGGAAGTATTTCCGAAGGTATTGGAACATTTGGACGTAACGCTGGCCCTGACCGGTTCGTCGACGGTATGTGCCCTCGTTATCGGGCTTGTCATAGCCGTTATTTCGTATTATAAGGTTCCCGGATTTTATCAGGTCGCCGGAGTCTTCGTTTTTCTCATGCGCGGGACGCCGGCAGTAGTTCAGCTCTACTTCTTTTATTACGGTATTGCCACCGTCAGTGAACTCGTACGCGGCATGAATCCGACTATGGCCGTTGCCGTCGTCATAAGCTTGAACATCGGCGCTTTCATGTCCGAAAGTATTCGCGGCGCCCTGCTCTCGGTTGATTCGGGGCAAAAAGAAGCGGCCTATTCCCTGGGCATGTCCAACCTGCAGCTCGTGCGGCGCATCATTATTCCACAGGCGGCGCGCGCAGCGTTGCCGGCGCTGTTTAACGATATTATCAACATCGTCAAGCTGTCGTCTTTAGCTTTTATGCTCGGTGTAATTGACATCATGGGTGCCGCTAAAATCGAAGGCAGCTACACATTCCGCTATTTTGAAATATATGCGGCAGTCATGGTTGTTTATCTTGTCATTATCGGCTTGTTGACTCTCGTGCAGCGCTATTTGGATAAGCGGTGTTCCGCAGCATATTAAAAGTGCAGTACACATATTCAGGAGGTTATTTAATGAAAAAACGCGTATTATGTATTGTTACGGCTTTATCTGTCGCCGTTGCGGCATTGACCGGCTGCGGCAGCAATTCCGACGGCGGACGGAACGCGTCCGAAGAACGGACGATTACCATTGCTACGACGGGAACCAACGTACCCTATACGGTCGTCGATGAAAACGGCAAGTGGACCGGTATTGACGGTGATATTTGGAATGAGCTGGCAAAGCGCAAAGGGTGGAGAATTGAGCTGAAGCGTGCCGCTTTCGACTCGCTCTTCGGCGAGCTCGATACAAGGCGTGCCGACCTTGCGGCCAACGCCTTTGCCGTAAAAAAGGAACGGACCGACAAGTACTATGCGTCCATTCCGTATTACGGTGACGCACAGTCCGTCGTTGTGAAAGAAGGCAGCGACATTAAGAACATTGAAGACCTGCGCGGCAGGACCATCGGTATTACGAACGGGCAGGCAAGCCAGACGATTATTATGGACATGGCCAAAGAATATAATTTCAACGTCAAGACCTATGAAGAATCGGACGCAGGCCTTTTGGACGTGGCCCTGGGCCGTATTGACGCACAGGCTTGCGCCGTAACGACGGCACGGATGTTCATGGAAAAGACGGGAAACAGGCTGACCATACTCGACAAGAGATTGAAAGCGAACAATGTGGCTTATTTCTTCCCGAAAACGGAGGATGGCGCAAAACTTCGTGATGAAGTAAACGAAGAATTGAAGAAAATGCTTGATGACGGCACGATTGCGAAAATTACGGAAAAGTACTTCGGCAGCGATATGACGAAGTACATTATCAACGAATAAGATGGGAATGGAGCGAGTATGGATAATCATCGGCCGCTGGTTCAATAAAACACCTGAGCAAACGATTCGACAAGCATACAGCCGTTCTGGACGATATATCTCTCAACCTGTATAAAAGCGACGTCGTCGCTTTTATCGGACCGTCCGGCACAGGCAAATCGACGCTGCTCAGATGTTTGAATTACTTAACAATTCCCGACAAGGGAACCATTACCATAGACGGTCTGACTGTTGACGCACGGCGCCATACGGCGGCGGAAGTACGTAAGCTGCGCACGCATACGGCCATGGTATTTCAGAATTACAACTTGTTTAAAAACAAGACGGCCGTCCAAAATGTTATGGAAGCGCTGATGATCGTACATAACAAGTCCAAGCATGAAGCGAAAGAAACGGCGCTCCACTGGCTTGCCAAGGTGGGCATGCTGGACAGGCAGGACTACTATCCGTCCAAACTCTCGGGCGGACAGCAGCAGCGCGTTGCCATTGCCCGGGCCCTGGCCGTGAACCCGTCGGTCCTTCTCTTGGACGAACCGACGTCGGCTCTCGACCCGGAGCTCGTCGGCGATGTGCTGAATACGATTAAAGAGCTGGCGAAGGAAGGTATTACGATGATTCTCGTGACTCATGAAATCTCTTTTGCCCGGGAAGTGGCCAACCGCATTATCTTCATGGAAGGCGGCAAAATCGCTGCAGACGGGACGCCGGAAGAAATTCTCATCAATCCGGAGAATCCGCGGCTGGTGCAGTTTTTAAAGCACGTAAAATAAGCATATGTGACCTGTCGGGAACGATAGGAGGAGACAAAAACGGAAAAGCCGCGGCTTTTCCGTTTTTCATCAGAAGAGGTATTTTGTATCGTAACTGATATCCATGTACTGGGCAAGGATCTCGTCGTCAAAATCGCAGGGTGCGCTGCCGTGGAAAAGGCCGTTCATTTTGCGGCGCATTTTCTTTTGCGCCGTTATGGGGGGCTCGTATTCGATACGTAGCCGGCGCGCCTGTTCGGAGCGGTCTTCAACATGTATGAAGCGGCCGTCTTCAAAGGTCAGTTCGTAAAGGGTCTTAAAGGCGTGGGGCAGCTGAAAGCCGCAGGGCATGTAGTAGGTGTGGTCGAAGTCGTAGGCGATGAGAAAGGAACCCGTATAAGACAGGGGCAGGTCGAGATCATAGCGCAAATCGCCGGCCGGTGAATGAAAACCGACCGGTTTCTTTTCGTATAAACGGGGTCCGCCTTCATCGCCGTTGTTCGTGAAGAGCTGCGCCAAAATCAGTTGACTGTCCCCGTTTAAGGCGTAATTACATGCATAGCCGCGCAGACATGATTCGTCGAACATGACCGGGCGCAGGGGCAGGTCGTTTATAGAAAAAAGGTTCTGAGGCTTTTCAACGGCCACAATGCTGTATTTGCGGTTATGAAAGTTGAAACCGTCAAAAAATTGAGGCTGCATATATTCCTCCTTTGGTGTATTGATTTTTATCTTACACATTTGACACCTTTTTGTCTACTTGAGGCGGCCTTTTGTTTTACATTTTTTCCCGACTTGGGTATACTACAGGTATGAACTTATATTGTAAGGATTATATAAGGAGACGAGATCATGGAATTTACAAAAGTTCTTACCGAGCGGTATGCATGCAAAAAATATGACGGCCGGAAGGTGGAAAGAGAGGCGTTGGCGGCTATTTTGGAAGCGGGGCGTGTGGCGCCGACGGCGAAAAATCTGCAAGAGCAGAGAATTTATGTCGTTGAATCCGAGGCGGGATTGGCGAAGATCGATAAAGTCACTCCCTGCCGTTATGGTGCGGGCACGTGCCTTGTTGTAGCCTTTGATAAGAATAATGTATTCACTTATCCCGGCGAGAAGCGTGACTCGGGCGTAGAGGATGCAAGTATTGTTGCTACCCACATGATTTTGGCTGCAGCTAATGAAGGCGTAAACAGCTGCTGGATTAATTTCTTTGATCCGGAGGTTATGGCAAAAGAGCTCGGTCTTCCGGAGAATGAGGAAGTCCTCATGATTATGGATCTGGGCTATGCGGCGCCGGATGCGCCTATGAATCCGAAGCACACTGTGCGCAAAAATTTGTCCGAAACGGTAACTTATATGTAAGTGAGCGCAGCAGTGCAGGCGGAAAAACAGCGGGAATATGATTTTTGCCTTCGGGAGGGTATTTGATGCAATCGATTCGGCGTGTATATGTTATAAAAAAAGACGTATTTGCAGATGAAGCCAGGCGTATACTGGCGGATTTACGGGAAAACTTGCAGATTGGCGGTCTGACGGGAGTCCGTCTTTACAATCGCTATGACATAGCCGGTTTGGACGATGCCGCGTTCGAGACGGCGAAGGAAACGATTTTTTCCGAACCGCCTGTAGACGAAATTTGCGGCGAATTGCCGACGGGCGGGGCAGACATGACTCTGGCCATTGAGTACTTGCCCGGCCAATACGACCAGCGCGCCGATTCAGCCATGCAGTGCCTTCAAATGTTGACCATGAAAAGCGAGGCCGTCGTGCGTACAGCACGGGTCTTTATTTTTACGGGTGCCCTCTCCGCTGCCGACAAAGAGGCCATTAAGCAGTACTGCATCAATCCCGTCGAAGCGCGGGAAGCGTCTTTGGCGCCGGCAACGTCTTTGGATGTCCCTTGGGAGCGGCCGGCCGACGTGGAACGCATCGAAGGCTTTACGACTATGGACGACGCGGCTTTGGCAGAGTTGCGCCGCCGCTTGGGGCTTGCCATGAGCGGCCCGGATCTTGCTTTTTGCCGAGATTATTTCCGGGACGAAGAAAAACGAAATCCTACGATTACGGAAATTCGCGTTATCGACACGTATTGGTCCGACCATTGCCGTCATACGACGTTTATGACGGAACTCACGCATATCGACTTTGCCGGCGGTTCCTTTACGGCACCTGTGCGCAAGGCTTATGAAGTCTATGCAAAGTCGCATGCACTCGTGCGCGCTGACCGGCCGCAGACTCTGATGGACATGGCGACACTTGCCGTGAAGGAACTCAAAGCGGCAGGCAAGCTGCGGAACCTGGATGAGTCCGACGAAATCAACGCCTGCACGATTATCATTCCCGTTGACGTGGACGGAACGGAAGAAGAATGGCTTCTTCTCTTTAAAAACGAAACGCACAACCATCCGACGGAGATCGAACCCTTCGGCGGTGCCGCGACCTGTCTCGGCGGCTGCATTCGCGATCCCTTGAGCGGCCGGGCCTATGTTTATCAGGCCATGCGCGTCACCGGCTCCGGCGATCCGCGGCAGGCCGTTAAGGATACGCTGCCCGGCAAGTTGCCGCAGCGGACGATTACGACGGGCGCAGCTAAGGGATACAGCTCGTACGGCAACCAGATCGGTCTGGCGACGGGCGAAGTAAAAGAATACTATCATCCCGGCTTTATTGCCAAGCGCATGGAAATCGGTGCCGTTCTGGGAGCTGCACCGCGGGAAAACGTCATTCGCGAAGCACCGCAGCCGGGTGATGTCATCATTCTTCTCGGCGGCAGGACGGGCCGTGACGGTATGGGCGGTGCAACGGGTTCGTCGAAGAAACATACCCTGACCTCCCTTGAAACAAGCGGCGCTGAAGTACAAAAGGGAAATGCCCTGACGGAACGAAAAATTCAACGATTCTTCAGGCGGCGTGAAGTGACGACCCTTATCAAGCGCTGCAATGATTTCGGCGCCGGCGGCGTGTCCGTCGCCATCGGCGAATTGGCGGACGGCTTGGACATCAATCTGGATGTGGTGCCGAAAAAATATGAAGGACTGGACGGGACGGAATTGGCCATTTCGGAATCGCAGGAACGGATGGCTGTCGTCGTCGCACCCGAAGCGGCAGACACGTTCATGAAATATGCCGCCGAAGAAAATCTGGAAGCGACGGCCGTCGCCAAAGCGACGGATACGAACCGTCTGGTCATGAACTGGCGCGGCAGTAAAATCGTCAATATTTCGCGGGACTTTTTAAATACGAACGGCGTCATGCAGCAACGCGAAGCTTATGTGGTGTGCCCGGCGGGCAAGAGCGCTTTTGTGCAGGCTTCGGCAGATGATATTCGGGAGACGTGGCTCCGTACGCTGGGCGAGCTCAACGTCGCGTCCGAACAGGGCCTGGCCGAATGTTTTGACAGCACTGTCGGCGCCCGGACCGTACTCATGCCTTTCGGCGGCAAGTATCAGAAGACGCCCGTTGAAGGTATGGCAGCCGAAATTCCCGTACCCGTCGGTACAAAGACCGATACGGCCAGTATCTTTACGCACGGCTACGATCCGGACCTTGCCGCGTGGAGCCCCTTTCACGGCGCCCTTTACGCGGTCGTCCAATCCGTGGCGAAATTGGTCGCTCTCGGCGGCGACCGGCGCCGAGCATACTTGACGCTGCAGGAATTTTTCCAAAGTCTCGGTACGGATAAAACGGCATGGGGAAAGCCGGTTGCCGCATTGCTCGGCGCCTATACGGCGCAGCGTGAATTGCAAATTGCCGCAATCGGCGGTAAGGACAGCATGAGCGGCACCTTTGAAAACCTTACCGTGCCGCCGACGCTCGTTTCTTTTGCAGTCGTTACCGAAAAGGCGAAGCGCATCATCTCGCCCGAATTAAAGGATGCCGGCAGCGCCGTCGTCCTTCTCGACGTGCCGCGCGATAAAGATGAAATTCTCGATTGGGACGTCTTTCGCAGGCAATGTGACTTCCTATATGAACAGAGTGCGGCCGGTACGGTCAAGGCGGCGCACGCCGTCGGCCGCGGCGGCATGGGGACGACACTGGCGAAGATGGCCTTCGGCAACGGTATCGGCTTTACGGTTACCGACAATATAAAGGGGGAAGAACTTTTCGCCTTGAAATACGGTGCCTTTCTTGTCGAAACGGATGAGGCAAGGGCTGAAATTTGGGCGAAGCGGGAGCATACGCGTGTCGTGGCGACGACTAATAATACGGCCGAAGCCGTAACGGGTAATGTGCGTATTTCTCTGGCGGAACTGCAGACGGCATGGGAAAAGACCTTGAGCGATATCTTCCCTATAAAAGGCGCAAGTGCGAACGAAGACGATACGCTGCCTCTCTATACGACATATGGGCCGAAACGGAGCGAGTCCTTCGGCAAGCCGCGCGTCTTTATTCCCGTATGCCCGGGGACGAACTGCGAATACGATTCGGCGGCAGCCTTTGAGCGGGCCGGAGCCGTGACGGACACCTTTGTCTTGCGCAACGAATCCCCGCAGGATTTGTCGGCGTCCATAGCGGAAATGGAAAAACGCATTGCCCGGGCGCAAATCATCATGTTCCCCGGCGGTTTCAGCGCCGGCGACGAACCGGAGGGTTCGGGCAAATTTATTGCTACGTTATTCCGCAATCCTGTTTTGGCGGAAGCCCTGGAAAACCATCTCTATTCCCGTGACGGCCTGATTCTCGGCATTTGCAACGGTTTTCAGGCGCTTATTAAATTGGGCCTCTTACCGTACGGACATGTCCGGCCGCTCAGTGAAACCAGTCCGACACTGACGTATAATACCGTCGGCCGACATCTGTCGCGCATGGTCGATACAAAGATCATCTCCGTTATGTCGCCGTGGCTCAGCAATGTTGAAGCCGGCGACATTCATACAGTTGCCGTTTCGCACGGCGAAGGCCGCTTTGTGGCATCGCCCGAAGAGATTCGCGCCCTTGCGGCAAAGGGGCAGATTGCAACGCAGTATGTTTCGCCTGACGGAGTTGCGAGCGGAGACAGCGAGTTCAATCCGAACCGTTCCGTCTTTGCCGTCGAAGGGATTACGAGCCCAGACGGGCGCGTTTTCGGCAAAATGGCCCATACGGAACGGTATACGGGCGAAAACGTGTTTAAAAATATTTCCGGAAACAAGGTGCAGCCGATCTTTACGGCCGGCGTGAACTACTTTAAGTAAAAAGGTGTAAAGGAGACGGGAAAGTATGCATAAAACACGCAAGGTCGTCATTATAGGCGCCGGCCACGTAGGCTCACACGTGGCGCTGGCGTTGGTGCAGTCGGGAGACGTCGATGACATAGTCCTCATCGACAAGGACGAAAACAAGGCTCTCGGCCAGGCATGTGATTTGGATGATGCCGTTACGGGTGCAGCCTGCGGCAGAGATACGGTCGTGCGGGCCGGCGATTATACGGAGCTGAATAATGCCGACATTCTCGTCACGGCCTTTGGCCGCAGCCGCCGTCCCGGCGAAACGCGTCTCGACATGTTTACTGATTCTATCCGCATGGCTGATGATGTGGTCGCACACCTGCGGCAGGTCGATTTTCACGGCATTATGATCAGTATTTCCAATCCGGCCGACATTATTTGCGAATATATTCGCCGACGCATGGCGTGGGCACCGCAGCGCTGCTTTTGCACCGGTACAAGTCTGGAAACATACAGACTCCTGCGCGTTATGGGCAATCTTACGGGCTATGCACGCCGCTCCCTGCAGGGATATTGCCTGGGCGAGCACGGCAATTCCGGCTTTATTGCCTGGTCGACAGTGCGCATAAACGGACGCCTCTTTACGGAAATCATGAAAGAAAAGCCCGAATGGGGCGACCTTGATTTGGCCGACCTGCAGCTTAAGGTGAAGCGGGCCGGCGATATGGAAGTGGATTTTAAGGGCTGCACGGAATTCGGCATTGCCAACGCGACGCTTATGATCATTCGCGCCGTCCTGCATGACCAAAACCTTATTTGGCCCTGCTCGACGGTCTTGGACGGCAAGTACGGTGAAAAGGACGGCGTTGCCGGCGTGCCCTGCGTCATCGGCAGGAACGGCATTGAAGAAGTCGTGGAAATCCCGCTTTCGCCGGAAGAGCAGGAAAAATTCCACGCATCCTGCGACATTATTCGCGGTTTCCTGCAGCGGGCCGAAGAAATCGGTTGAATCGGACGGGCTCTTAATAAAACTGTTCAATTCGGTTTAAGTTTGCTATAATAAAACGAATGCGCTCGTCCTATAGAGCGCTTTATTCGTTAACGTATTAGGTAAGTAGAGGTGACATTGTGGACGAACAGCAATTTGATAAAGTGTTGCCCGTGTGTCTGGAACATGAAATGGAAAGCTCTTATATTGATTACGCCATGAGTGTTATCATTACACGGGCTTTGCCGGATGTGCGCGACGGCTTGAAACCGGTGCATCGCCGTATTTTATACGCTATGCACGAAGCCGGGATGACACCGAATAAACCGTATAAAAAGTCGGCCCGTATTGTCGGGGAAGTTTTAGGTAAGTATCACCCTCACGGCGACAGCTCCGTATATGACGCAACAGTTCGTCTGGCGCAGGATTTTTCAACGCGATATCTCCTCGTGGACGGCCACGGCAACTTCGGTTCCGTCGACGGCGACTCGGCGGCGGCCATGCGGTATACGGAAGTTCGTATGGCGAAGATTACGGGTGAAATGTTGGCCGACATTGACAAGGAAACGGTCGATTTCATGCCCAACTATGACGGCTCCCTCCAGGAACCGACAGTGCTGCCCGCGAAGATTCCGAATCTCCTTGTCAACGGCTCGGCCGGCATTGCCGTCGGCATGGCTACAAATATACCGCCGCACAACTTGGGCGAAGTTATTGACGGACTCGTCATGATGATTGATGATCCGGACGTTACTTTGGAAGAGTTGATGACAAGGATTCAGGGACCGGATTTTCCGACAGGCGCGAAAATCCTCGGGCACGAAGGTATCTTAAAGGCGTACTCCACAGGGCGCGGCAGCGTGAAAATGCGGTCATGTGCGGAAATCGAACCCATGTCGAAGGGGAAGAACCGTATTGTCATTACGGAAATCCCTTATCAGGTCAACAAGGCGCGCGTTATTGAAAGTATTGCCGATTTGTCTCGCAATAAGGACATTGACGGCATTACGGCACTGCGTGACGAATCGGACCGCAAGGGCATGCGTATTGTCATTGAACTGCGTGCTGATGTTAATCCTGATATTATTCTCAATAAATTATATAAACACACGCAGCTCCAGGAGACGTTCGGCGTCATTCTCCTCGCCCTCGTCGACGGACACCCGCGCGTACTCACATTGCAGGAAGTACTGCGGTACTACTTGGACCATCGTAAAATCGTCGTTACGCGGCGCTGCCGATTCGAGCTGGACAAGGCGCTGGCGCGGGCACACATTTTGGAAGGCTTGCTCATTGCGCTTGACCACATTGACGAAGTAATCCGTACGATTCGTGAATCGGCGACGGACGAAGTGGCGAAAAACGCGCTCATGAGTAAGTTCGAACTCACCGAAAAGCAGTCCGTCGCCATCTTGGATATGCGGTTGCGCCGCCTGACCGGATTGGAGCGCGAAAAGATTCAGGAAGAATATGCGGAACTGGAAAAGACCATTGACTATTTGCGCCGCGTCTTGGCGGATGAACATAAGCTCATGGGCATTATTAAAGATGAACTGCTCGAAACGAAGAAGAAATATGGCGATGCCCGCCGTACGGTCATTGAAGCGGATACGTCGGAACTGGCCGTGGAAGATCTCATTCCGGACGAACGGATGGTGCTGACCTTGACCCGGCGCGGGTACATTAAGCGTATTAATGCCAATGTATACCACACGCAGAACAAGGGCGGCCGCGGCATCAAGGGCATGGCGACAAAGGATGAAGATGCCGTTAACCACCTGCTCTACACGTCGGCTCTGAACACGGTTCTCTTCTTTACAAACCTGGGCCGCGTTTACCGCCTTAAGGCATACGAAATTCCGGAAGCGAACAGCCGCAACTCGAAGGGTATTGCCGCCGTCAATCTCCTGCCCTTATCGCAGGGAGAAAAGGTGAATGCCCTCATCGACCTCGACCAGGTCGATCCGTCGGCGAATCTCTTTATGGCTACGGAAAAGGGCCTCGTCAAGAAGACGGCTCTCCGTGAATTCCGCAATGTACGGCGCAACGGCCTTATCGCCATTTCTCTCATGGAAGGCGATCACCTGGCCAAGGTGCGCATGACCAAAGGAGAGCAGAATATTATTCTGGCGACGAAGCAGGGCATGGCCATTTGTTTCAACGAAAAGGACGTTCGCCCTATGGGCAGAAACACGCGCGGCGTGCGCGGCATCAGCCTTGCCGCCGACGATGTCGTCATCGGTGCGGACGTGCTCGAAACGGATGCACAGGTTCTCACTGTCAGCGAAGAAGGCTTCGGCAAGCGTAACAACGTGGATGCGTACAAGGTACAACTCCGCGGCGGTAAGGGTGTGAAGAATTTCAAAATCACGCCGAAGACGGGCGTCCTGGTAGGCGTTGAAGTCGTTCGCGGTTCGCAGGAACTGATCCTGATTACGTCGAACGGCATCGTCATCCGTACGGATATTGAAAGCATCGGTATCAAAAAAGGTCGCAACACATCGGGCGTCAAGATTCAACGACTCGAAGAAAATGATAAAGTGGCGGCCTTGGATACCATTTCCGTCGAAGGCAACGACGACGCCGATGAACAGGGAACACTGTTGTAGCGTAAAATTAGACATATATTCATTGCTGAAAGCACATTCAGCGGAGGAATGAGTAATGAAATACAGGATTTCACGGGCGCTTGAACAGCTTCAGACACAAAGCTATTTAAAAGATGAAGGAGAAGCGCTTGCCGCCGATATTATTGATTGCTCATTAGGTGTCAATCCCTGCGGCTTGACGCCTACATTGACAGAAGAACTGTATTTGGAGACCTTTAAGGATATCAGTAAGTATCCGGATCACCCGTACACCGCAGATCGTCAGAAAATTTGCGAATATTTTTCTGATTTGATAACACTTTCTCCAGCACAGATCAGTATGCAGACGGGCTCAATGTCGGCCTTATGTACAATTAACCATATCTTTTTGGAAGAAAATACCCGTGTTTTGGTTCCGGAACCTTGCTTTTCTTCTTATGTAACACATGCACGAGCCTGCGGTGCGGCGATCGATGCGGTGCCGCTTTTGGAAGAAGAGCGATTCGCTTTTAACGCGGAACGGTTTATAGCGGCTCTTCATCCCTCTCAGCGGCTGGCTTATCTGGATAATCCCAATAACCCTACAGGCCAGTTTATAGAACTGACCGTCTTGCGCCGAATACTGGCGGCTGCCGGAGAAAAAGATATCGTCGTTATCGTCGATGAAGCGTATGGTGATTTTCTGGACAAGAGCTGTTCGGCAGTCTCGTTGCTCCCGGAATTTGACAATCTTCTGGTGGTCAGGACCTTTTCCAAGGCCTTCGGTCTTGGCGGCCTGAGAGCAGGGTATATCGTTATGCCTGAAGAAATGGTACCCGTGATCAATACCTATCCGGGCGAGATGAATCTTAATTCTGTTGCCAGCAAGCTGGTGCCGCATGTTTTGGCTCATCCGGAATTTTTGACGGAATCTCGGAATCTGATCAGGGCTAATAAGCATAAACTGATTCAGGCATTGCGGCATATACATGTATCGGCAACAGCGGACGAAGTGCCGGTTGCCGTGTACTACACGACTGAAGATATAGATTTAGGCGGGCTTTTTTTTAAACACGGTATTCGTGTAGAAAGCGGTCCGGATTTTGCAGGCCTGACAAAACGGCATTTGCGGTTACGTGTTCCACGCCATATGACCGAACTGCTGCAGCGCCTTGCTTTGATTGAGGCGGAATTGAATTAATGTTGGGAGGGAGAGCTTTGGAAGACAAGACACAGTCCGTAAGTATACGCAATCTTATTATTTTTGCCGGTGCATATTGTGCTTTTACTATCGGCTCAGGGTATGCTACGGGACAGGAAATCTTACAGTTTTTTTGCGCTTTCGGGCCGTCCGGCCTGATCGGGTGCCTTGTCAGTATGATTCTGTTTGCTTTTCTGGGCGGTGCGCTCATGCAAAAAGGCTACGATTTGAAATTGAAATATCAGACACAAGTTTTCCGGTATTATTGCGGTACATATATCGGCATTTTTCTGGAATGGATAACGGTTATTTTCCTTTTCGGCGTAGTCTCCATCATGATAGCCGGTACGGGAGCGATGACTTCCGAATACTACGGCTTATCAAAAGAAGTCGGCAGTATCGGCATGACGGTGCTGTGCGTAATTTCTATTTTACTCGGTTTGATGCGGCTGGCCGACATTATCGGCTCTATCGGTCCGGTTATTATTATTTTCTCCATTCTTGTCGGAATACTGACCATGTTCAGCGCCTCCGGTACATGGGCGCAGAATTGGCAGATCCTGTATGAGCTGCGAGCTACCGGATCATGGTGGTTTTCCCGGTATGATATTCTCGATTCGGCATGGTTCAGCGGTATTCTGTATGCTTCCTGCATGATTTTCGGGGGCATCCCTTTTCTTACCGGCCTCGGCAGCAAGGCCAACTCTCGTAAAGAAGCCTTTTGGGGCGGATTCCTCGGCGGCGTGGCGATTATCTTGGCTGCCGGCATTTTGGTGGCGGCAATGCTGTACTTCCCCGAAGAGATCGTTGCCCTGGAGGTGCCTAATCTGTTTTTAGTGCAGCAGTTTGCGCCGGTATTGGCCGCCGTCTTTTCTATTATTCTTTTACTGGGTATATACAGTACTGCGGCTCCTATGTTTTGGGTAGTTATTAATAAGCTGGAACAGTGGATACCCAATAAAGCGGTTAAGATATCGGTTACCCTTGTTTTGGGAATCATCGCTTACTTCGGGGCGGGACTGGGTTTCGGCAGATTAATCGGTTTTTTGTATCCACTGATGGGCCAGGTCGGTGTATTTATGATCCTGGTGATTATTATTAAAGTTTATTTTATGGACGATAAAGAAATGACTTTGGAACGGGAAGAACGTAAGTAAAGATAATTCGGAAAGACACGAAGCTGACGGAAAGCCGGCTTCGTGTCTTTTATTTGGCGCCGAACAGATATAATCCGCCTCTACAGTGTGCGGTTCGACGCGGTTTGTTTGCCGCCGTTGTCTTCACTGAGACCTTGTATAACCGCATCAATAAACAGCTTATTGATTTTATGCGGTGTATGTTGTAGGCTGAATACAAGTGATAAAAGGAGCGTGATCCATGTGCTTTCCCTGACGGCAAAAAGGGCATTTCATTTTGCTTTTCCTTTAACCTTGCCTATATGTGCGGGATTTTTATTCATTGGACTTTCGTACGGATTATTTGCGGCGTCACGCGGCTTGCCGCCCCATTATCCCGTCATGATGTCCGTGCTTATATTTGCGGGATCTATGGAGTTTGTAACGGTAACGCTTCTGTTTCAGCCGTTTGATCCTGTAGGGGCCTTTCTTTTGGCCGTAATGATCAACGGGCGGCACCTTTTTTACGGTATTACTATGCTCGGAAAATATCGGCATAAGGGCTGGAAGACACCGTATTTGATTTATGGCATGTGCGATGAAAGCTTTGCCGTAAACGCGACGGCGAAAGTACCGGAAGATATTGATGAAGGATGGGTGTATTTCTGGGTTACCTTGCTTAACCAGCTTTATTGGGTGGGAGGTGTCATGCTTGGCGCCGTAGCGGGAAGCTCTCTCACGTCGTTACCTCTAAAGGGGATAGGGTTTATTTTACCGGCCATGTTTGTCGTCCTTTTTGTCGATCTCTGCAGATCAAAATCGGCGGGAAGCGGCATGATGGGCCTCGCCATTACGGCAGCGACCTTATTCATATTGGGACCGGATAAATTTATCTTACCGGCTATGGGCGGTATGTTGGTTATTTTTTTGCTGAAATACGTAAAGGGAGGGACTGCATGTGAATGACTTTGAAATGATGGCAGTCATTTTTGTTGTCGCGGCAGGTACTCTGGTTACCCGTTTCGCACCGTTCGCTTTTTTTATGTCCAAAGGTGAACTGCCGCCGGTCCTTACGTATCTCGGCAACGTTTTGCCTGCAGCCGTAATGGGCCTGCTTGTCGTTTACGCTTTAAAGGATGTAAGTCCTCTCGCGTATCCCTTCGGCATTCCGGAAGCATTGTCCCTTGTCGTTACAGTCGGCATTCATTTGTGGAAGAAGCATTTTCTGGTAAGTATGTTTGCCGGGACCTTTTGCTACATGATCTTGGTGCAGACCGTATTTGTATGACCGTACCGGCTTTGTGCCCGATCGTGTTTCCCATCTGATATAGAAGGCGTGCGCCGAAACGGGACGTCTTATGTTATACTATAGCAGTAAGCTTGCTTTAACGAGAATGAAGGAGGCACCGTAATGGGCGGATTGACCGTATCATACTTGGAACACAGCGGATTTGCCGTGGAAACGGATACAAAGGTACTTGTTTTTGATTATTACAAAGATCCGGCCGGTATTGTAAATGCCTATGGGGCGGCAAAAAAGCCGCTCTGGTTTTTTATCAGTCACGGCCATGCGGATCATTTCAATCCTCGTATAGCTGATTTTTCTGCAAGCACGGCATATTATGTCTATAACAAGGACGTACCGTTTACAGGCGGCCGGCCGGAGCAACGCCGCTCCATGGCCGTGTATGAGGCCATAAGGCTCGGCGATGTACAGATTAAGCAATACGGTTCGACCGACGAAGGCGGGTCTTTTCTTATCCGCACTGACGATTATGCAATTTTTCATGCCGGCGATTTGAACCGGTGGCATTGGGACGGAGACACGGATACCGACATAAAGGCGGCAGATGAATTGTTTGAGCGGGAATTGAAGTGCTTGGACGGACTTGTTGTGGATATCGCCTTTTTTCCCGTTGACGCGAGATTGGAACGGACGCGGGAATGGGGAGTCACGGATTTTGTCAACGCCGTAACCGTGCAAAGGGCGCTTATTCCCATGCATTACTTCGGCTCCCCCTGGACGCCGTCAAAGGCATTCTTGCAGACTCATGGCCAAGTTCCCTTGTGGATTCCGCAGGTTGCCGGTGAGACGCAGATATTTTAAGATGGATATCAGGCAGAGCTAATATATTTATTCAGGGAGAACAGAATGGATCAGGATGCAGTACGGACCGAACACCGCACACATATTGCCGATTATATATTGGTTGCGGCGGCCATATGTTTACTACTTACATATCCTTTTGAAGATTTCTTTTGGGGCGGGTTATTGGCCCATTTGAGCGGTGCCGCCCTAATCGGCGGGCTTGCCGACTGGTATGCCGTAACGGCGTTGTTTCGGAAGCCCCTGGGCATATCTTTTAAAACGGAGCTCATTCCGCAAAGTAAGACGCGTATTGCCGAAACGGCCCGCCATATGATTGCCAGTGAAATATTGACGGTTTCCAACATGTATTCGGTCTTAAAGAATCACCCCGTATTGGAAGCGGGTCTCGTGTATTTACATACGAGTGACGGTTTCCGTTCGGCAGAACGGGTATTGGGACAAGTGCTGAATACCTTTCTCTATACGGTAGATTTACGTGCCGTTGTGGAAGCCTTTTCCAAGTACGGCGAAGGTGCAATTGAACGGATTCATATTGCACCTATGATGGGTAAGGCCATGAAAATCGGCCTTACAGGAGAGTCGGGGGCGGCATTTCTCGATTTTATCATTTTAACATTGGCCAAGGCCGTGCGGAGCAGTACGATGCATTCGTATATTGCCGATATTTATACGGAGTCTTTGCGTCAATACGAACGGCGTAATTTTGTCTATGCCTTGGTTGTCAAGGCGGCGCTTGCCAGTGATGTCTTCAGTCCGGATCGCGTTGCCGACGGCATACAACGGAAAATCGGCGAACTGTTGGACCGGGCTAAAGAACCGGATTCACCTGAACGGCAGCGCGCCTTTGAATTTATCCGGGAGCAGGCGGAGCGATTGGAAAATAATAAAATCTGGCAGGAGAGGGTTGAAAGCTATAAACTGCGTTTCTACAAACATATTATTTCGCGCCCGGACATGAAGGAAGCGTGGCAGCATTATGTTCTTGATGAAGACCGGCAGAGCCGCGTCTGTTATGCGGCCGCTACGTATGCCATAGAAAAACTTGAAACGTGGCGGACCAGCCCGGATCAAATCGATCAGCTTAATCGTTATGTTCTTGTTATTGCGGCTAAGGAGCTGAAGCGATTGCAGGTTTGGTTCAGCACGGCGGCGGAGCAGGAAATTTTGTGTTATGACGCATATGAATTGGCACGGCAGCTGGAAACGGCCATTTGGTATGACCTGCAGATGATCCGTATTAACGGCTCCCTTGTCGGCGGAGCCTTGGGCACGCTTATTTATTTGGGTATGTATGCATTAAAAGGAGGCTGGTAATAAATGACCTATCGTCAACGGGCAAACGGCATTCTGGCCTTATCTTTTTTATGTTTTTTTGCTGTCTTTTTTGTGTGGTATACGCATGAGCTTACATTGGAAGTTAAGCTGATATTTTTTGTCATACAGTCCGCTTTAATCGGCAGCATTGCCGACTGGTTCGCCGTTACGGCGCTCTTTGAGAAACCCTTGGGAGTTCCGTATCACACGGAGCTCGTTCACAGCCATCGCAGCCAAATCATTGACGGCATGACGCGCATTGTTTCGGAAAAGCTTTTACAGCCGCAGATTTGGCGGGATAAGCTGTATAGCCTGTCTTTTGTCGATAAGTTTCGGGCCTGGCTGAATACGCCGGAAGGGCGGGAGCGTTTTCGTAACATCCTCTTTGAAGGGGCGAAGCAGGTTTATGCGTATACGCATAAGGACGAGACACGGGATGTTATTATTGACCACATTCGCGTTTATTTAAAGCGGCAGCCGCTCTTATCATTTTTACAGGATCGCTTTATTGCCATGCTGGAAGATAAAGACAGCGAACTTTTGAATGATTGCATCGGTATGCTGCGGGAGTGTTTACGGACGGAAGGTTTTCGCAGCCTCGTGGCCGCGTCTTTGTCGGAGTGGTTGCGTGAATCGAAGACGACGCCGCAGGTTATTGTCATGTTGAATCGCTTTACGGGCATGGTGGATATGAATAAAATTGCGGCGGATGTGCAAAAAGGGTTGCTCGTTTGGCTGGAACGGTGGGAACACGCCGGCGCGACGGAGCGGCAATGGCTGTGCCGCAAATTGGAGATGCAGCTTTATTCGCTTAACGGGCAGTTGACCTATACAGTGCAGAGCTGGCAAGATCACTTTGTCGATTCCCTGCCGATTGAGAAATGGTTTGTCGCCACGCAGCGGACCAGTCAAAGTTATTTTACGACAGGGCCTGTCGGCAAAAAAAAGTTACAAGATTTGCTGGAAGCCGAGTTTATGAACTATCTCGAATATTGCAACGATCATCCGGAAATTAAGCAATGGCTCGACGAACAAATTCGCCGCTGCGCGGAAGTGATTTTAGAACATGAACACGCTTTAATCGGTGTGGCCGTGCGAGAAGTATTATCGGGATTTGACAAGAAGAAGTTCAACGAGTTTTTAGAAAGTAAGGTCGGCGAAGATTTGGCGTGGATTCGTATTAACGGCGCCATTGTCGGCTCGGTCATAGGATTTTTCGTATTCGCTCTTATTGAGTGGCTGTATGTGCCTTATGTGGTGCCTGCCGTGCGGGCTTTCTTTCTTTCATAATATAACGCCGCGGTATTTTGTGCCGCGGCGTTATATTATAGAAAGACAGGAAGTGCCGAGCATAGATGAGATTACGGCGTTAACCGATGCCTGCACTATGCAAGGACAATTATTAGGAGGTTCTTTTTATGCCTGTATATAATCGAATTGACGAGGATATTATTACTGCACTTAAAGCCGTTGTCGGTGATAAATACGTATTGACGGACCCCGAGCGCCTTGCTCCCTATGAAAAGGATGAAAGCGCGAATACAGCCTGTTATCGGCAGCCTGAGGCCGTGGTTTTGCCGGCACGGACAGAAGAAGTCGCTGCGATTATGAGGCTTGCCAACAACCGGAAGTTCCCCGTTATACCGCGAGGTGCCGGCACGGGACTTGAGGCGGGGGCAATTGTTAACGAATATGGCGGCATTGTACTGTCCTTGGAGAGAATGAATGCCATTTTGGAAATTAATGAAGAAAATTTGTATGCCGTCGTTGAGCCGGGAGTAATTACGGCCCGGTTGCAGGCGGAAGCGGAAAAGAAAGGACTTCTATATGCCGGCGATCCGTGCAGCGGCGGCAGCTGTTTTATCGGGGGCAACGCGGCAACCAATGCAGGCGGAAACAGAGCCGTCAAGTACGGTACAACGAGGGATCAGATATACGCTGTCGAAGTTGTCACGCCGGGCGGTGATATTGTGGAGTTGGGCGGGCGAGTAAAAAAGATGACGACGGGGTATGCGTTGGAAAAAGTCATTATCGGATCAGAAGGCACACTGGGAATCATTACGAAACTGACGCTGAAGCTTGTTCCCTTGCCGCTGCACAGTGCCCATATTTTAGCCGTATTTGAAGATGCGGATAAGGCTCTTTTCACGGTAAATGCCTTGCAAAGAGCTCGCGTGGAGGTGACCTGTCTTGAGTTTATGGATAATGAGTGCATTCGCGTTGCGGAGCGGTTTACAGGGGAAAAGCAGGTCGGTTCGGAACGGGGGAACTATATTATCATTCAAGTAGACGGGAAAAGCGAGGACGAAACGGATGGTGTATGTGTTACAGTAGACGAAATATGTCGTGCCCAAGGCGCTGCAGAAGTGTTTATAGGCAACGCTGAAAAAATTTGGTATAGCCGTAAAATTTTTTCGGAAGCCTCCGGGGCGGAAGGGGTAGTGGCAATGGAAGACTTTGTCGTGCCTCCCGATTGTATTGCCGTTCTCCTGCGAGAATTGCAGGTCATCGGGAAAGATGCAGGTCTTGCTTTTCGCAGTGTCAGTCATGCAGGTGACGGTAATATACATTTAGATGTTCTCAAAGAGAGGCTTTCTCAAGAAGTGTGGGAAGAGCGATTGGGTGCTTTTGAATCCGCCGCGTATGATGTTGTATATCGGTTGGGCGGAAAAATTTCCGGAGAGCACGGTATCGGCGGACTGCGAAAAGATATTATGAAGAGGTATACATCTCCTGTAGAGCTTCAGCTGATGAAGGCCTTAAAAAAGGCGTGGGACCCGAATTTGATTTTAAATCCGGGCAAGATATTCGACGTCGACTAGACCTACGGCACGTCGACACCGGTCCCGTCAAAGGCGGGAATAAAAGCGGAATCGGCGCTTCCCGCTTCCTGTACAAAGCCGTCTTCAACCGTACTGTCAAAAAGATAGCGTTCTACTTCGTCGTATTCCGCCGTTGTCAGGAAACGATTGATTTCCGGATAGGCTGCGGACTGACCGCAGGGCACGTACTGCCGCATGAGACTGAACAACACCTGTCCTTCGGGAAAATGTGTTTCTACCCAGTCGATGACGCGTTTTGAGTTTTCTACAGCATTGGGGAGGATCAGGTGACGGATAAGTACGCCCTGCTGCAGCAATCCATCGCCATCCAGCCTATACGCGCCTGTTTGTTCGTACATATGCAAGATCGCTTTTGTCGCTATTTCCGGATAGTCGGCGGCACCGCTGTAGCGGGCGGAAAGGGTGGGATTCATGTATTTTAAATCGGGAAGATATATTTGTACCTTGTCTTTTAACAAGTTTAAAGACTCGATCTTTTCATAGGCACCGCAATTATAAATAACCGGGACGGGCAGTTTATCGCTCAAGCTGGCGGCGACGGCCCGTACGTAATGAGACGGCGTAACCAGGTTGATATTGTGTGCCCCTTGCCCTATTAAGTTGGCATATATCTTTTTCAATATTTTTGCCGTTACTGTTTTCCCGCGAGCCTCTTGGCTGATTTCGCTGTTTTGGCAAAATACGCAGCGCAGATTGCAGCCGCCGAAAAAGACCGCGCCTGAGCCGTTTGTGCCGCTGATGCAGGGCTCTTCCCACATGTGAAGGGCCGCACGGGCCACTGTCGGCTGAAACACTTTACGACAATAACCCGTTGCGGCACCGGGAGAGTATTCCAGTGCGCGAGGCAGGTTGCAGTTGCGCGGGCAATCCGAGCAGAGTTTTTCTTTTGAGGAATTCATTATTTCGTCTCCGAATTACCGGCCGGCGGTGCCGGTTTCATATAAAAATCGGCCTTCGTTATGAAGGCCGATTTGCTTTACCGTAAAACAGGCAATGTAAAAATTTAGTGAGTTTCCACTGTTTGTTCGTCGAAGCGCTTAGCCGTGGGATCGGTTAACTCCAATTCCTTCAGGCGTTGCAACTCAACAGCTTCCACTTCTTTGGATGTATCATAGTTGGCAGGAACAGTTTTAGCCAAGGTAAGGCATTTTCTGATGGATTCGACACTGATGATAATAACAAATACGGCCATAATGGCGGATACGCAGAAGAGCAGCATTTCATTTTTCGGCCAATAAATATTAAACATGTTGAGATAATCGGCCCAGAAGATAACTACCGTTAAGAATGCCCAAGGAACGGCAGTGACCCAAACGTAGCGAGCTTTTCCCATGTTGCAGATGACAACCGAGGAGATGGCGAGGGTAATAATGGCGAGTAATTGGTTGGAAACGCCGAATATAGGCCAAATTGTCGACAAATTACCTTGCAATACGATGTATCCCCATGCGCCGGAGATCAGTGCCGATGCGATTAATGCACCGGGGAGCCAATGCGGGTCGGCAAATTTCGGAATTGCACGGCCGACCAATTCTTGCAGCATGTAACGGCCGACACGAGTACCGGCGTCGAGAATGGTCATGATGAACAAGGCTTCGAACATGATGCAGAAGTGATACCAGTAATTCATTAAGTGGTCGAGACCGGGAATACTGGAGAAGATAAATGCCATGCCGACAGCCAGAGAAACGGCGCCGCCGGGACGGTGAGCAACATTTTCGCCAACCATGCTGTTGAGCTGCGGTAAATCCACGACAGGCATGTTGAGTGCCGCAAAGTGTTCAGCCGTGGAGTTAATGGCGAAATAATCGTTGGGAATCAGGCTGGTAGCGGCAATGAGAGCCATCATGCCGACAAAACTTTCCGTCAGCATAGCTCCGTAGCCGACGGGAAGAATGGAACGTTCGTTCATCAACATTTTCGGTGTCGTGCCCGTACTGATCATACAGTGGAACCCGGAAACAGCACCACAGGCGATAGTAATGAAAATATACGGTAAAACGGGGCCTGTAATAACCGGTCCGCCGCCGCCGATAAATTGTGTAACCGCAGGCATTTGGATGCTTGGCATTACAATGATAATGCCGAGTGCCAACGCGCCGATAGTACCGATTTTCATGTATGTGGACAAATAGTCGCGCGGTGCGAGTAAGAGCCAAACCGGCAAAGCTGCGGCAACAAAGCCGTAAATAATAAGGGCAATGCCGATGCCCTGCGGGCTGATGGTAAAGAGCGGAGCCAAAGTCGGAGAAGCTGCAACCGCAGGGCCTAAGACAACGGCCAATAAGGTAAGAATAACACCGATGATCGTACCCTCACGGATCTTTCCGGGACGTAAATAACGCATGTATATACCGATAAAGATCGCAATAGGGATGGTCATACCGATTGTAAATGTACCCCAAGGGCTGTCGTGCAAAGCGTTCACGATAACGACGGCCATGCCGGCCATGGCCAGGATGTTGAGAAAGAGCACGGCAAGGGATGTAACCAGGCCGATATTGCCGCCCATTTGGCTTTTTGCGATTTCGGCAATGGACTTGCCGTCATACCGCATGGATGCAAAAAGAATAACCATATCGTGGATGCCGCCGGCCAATACGCCGCCGAGAATAATCCACAATGCGCCCGGTAAATACCCGAACTGTGCGGCAATAACGGGACCGACCAAGGGGCCGGCGCCGGCAATAGCCGCAAAATGATGGCCGAAAACCACGTATTTGTTTGTCGGCACATAATCGTGTCCGTCTTCAAAACGGAATGCAGGCGTTACCTTGTATTGATTAACCGTAAGAACTTTAGCGGCAACGAATGCGCCGTAGAAACGGTATGCCAATACGAAGATCAATGCTGAAATAATGACTAAAAACAAGCCGTTCATAAATTAAACCTCCTTTGGAATTTGTATATAGTGCGAACATAACTATATATCAACTATTATTATATACGGGTAAACTAAAAAGACAAGACCATTACTAAACTTTTGCTTTTATATTCAAAAATTCGGGCATAATAAAGGACTTCGGACATACGGGTATTGCAGTTGACAAAGGACAAAAAATTTGTATTCTTGTGATATAATAAGTCCATACCGGAAAAACGGTTTGTAAAATCTGTGCTTTAATAAAGGAGACACATAGATATGCTTACAGTTGTCAATCAGGAAAACTTTAAAGCCATTGTGGAGAATTCGCAGGTTCCTGTTTTATTGGATTTCAGCGCTACATGGTGCCCTCATTGCCAAGACTTGCTGCCGATTTTAAAAGAGTTGTCGGAAAAGACGGAAGGCAAGCTCATCGTTGCCGCTATTGATACGGATGAAAGCCCGGAATTGGCGGCCATGATGAAAGTCGAATATATTCCGGCCTTATTCGTTTATAAAGACGGTGTATACAGTGATATGCTGATTGCCCCCAAGTCTTTGAATGAAGTGGAAACATGGTTAAAAGGACAAGGTGCCTTATAAATCTGAGATAACTGAAAAAGGCGAGCGTGCGCGGGCACGGGCTCGCCTTTTTATTTTCGCTGGCTCCGGCCCGGCACATCGTATAGGTATAGTCCCGTATGTTATAATATTTTTATACACAAGAAGAAACGGTATGGGAGGTAATTATAGTGCGTACTTTATATTTAGATTGTTTCTCCGGCATCAGCGGAAATATGTTTGTCGGCATGATGCTGCAAAACGATATCTCTTTGGAAGGATTAAAAGAGACCTTTTCAAGACTTCCTGTAAGCGGATATTCATTGATTTGTGAACCCGTTGTGAAACAAGGGATTCAGGCACAGTATTATGATGTCGTTCTTGACGGAGAACGGGCGGAGCATGAACACTGTTGCCCCGATGAGCACGAGTATCGCCGGGAACATCATCATGAGCACGTACATGAACACCCGCATGCGCATGGACATCACCATCATGTCCATGTACATCGCGGCCTGCGGGAGATTAAAGAAATTATTGAAAAAGCCGATTTAAGTGCTGCTGTAAAAGCGAAGAGCTGTGCCGTCTTTGAGACACTGGCGATCGCGGAAGGCAAAGTGCACGGCTTGCCTCCGGAAGAGGTGCACTTTCATGAGGTCGGCGCCGTCGACTGTATTTTGGATATTGTCGGTGCCGTGTGGGCTTTGGAAGAAAGCGGTATTGAACAAATCGGTGTTTCGCCGCTGCATACGGGAAGCGGGTTTATTCAGTGTGCGCATGGCCTTATGCCCGTTCCGGCTCCGGCAACGGCGGAAATTTTGACGGGGTTACCTTTTTACGGCACCGCCATAGACGGCGAACTGGTGACGCCGACGGGTGCGGCCCTTGTCAAAACATTAGCGGCCTATGCAGGACCGAGGCCGGAAGACTTTGTTCATGAGCGCATCATTTACGGGGCGGGGACGAAGGACTTGGAAATCCCCAATGTCTTACGCGGCTATATTGGCGAATATAAGATGTTTTAATGGCGTGCTGTGTGATGAACGGCGGTATAACTGGACTTTGCCGCCGTTTTTCCTTATAATAAGTTAAATTCGTGTGTTTTTTGGAGGATGCAGGGTGGTAGACGATTTCTTTGCCGGGTTAATCGGTCATGGAGAATTAAAAAAGAGATTTTCCCGGCTCATTGAAGCGGGGCGAATGCCCCAAGCATCCCTCTTTTCCGGTCCGCCGGGAGTTGGTAAAACCGTTGCCGCCGGAGCCGTTGCCTCGGCTCTCGTCGGTCATTCGGTTTTAAAAAATATTGATTTTTCTGAAGCTCATGAAAGTTTGCATGACGGCGAAGACGTTTTTTACATTGCCCCGGAAAAGGCTGTTCTGAAAACGGGGCAATTTCGCGAATTGCAGGAGATTATTGCCTTGTGCGGCAATACGGGGAGCTGTAGGGTCTTTATTATTGATCATGTGGAAACGATGAATTCCGAATTTGCCAATCGCATGCTCAAGACCTTGGAAGAGCCGGTACCCGGCGTGTATTTTATTTTAATTACGAACCGGCCGGCCATATTATTGCCGACTGTTGTTTCACGGTGTGTTTCCTTTCATTTCAAACCGGTAAGCGCACAGGAATTGTCGGCGGCGCTGGTTTTCCGCTTTGGCGGTAAGACATCTGATTATATGCCGTTGCTTGCGTTGTGCGGCGGTAATGTGCGTGAAGTCTTGCGATATGTGAAAGACGGGAATTTACCGAGCACGGATAAGGCGTTTTTTTTCTTGAAGACCGTAAAACAGAGCGCGATTCCTTATGCTGAGTGGACCGCTTTTGCGGCGACGTTAAAAGAGGCCGACTCCATTGAATTGTTGAAGCAAATCGCCGTCATTTTGCGTGATTTATTGCTTCTCCGTACGGGTGTCGCAACGGAATATTTACGGTTGAAACAGAACGAGCGTCTTTTAGCGGGCCTTGCGCGGCAGTGGCCGGATAAGGAGTTGACGGACGGCGTACTCGTTATAGAAACGGCTTTGGAAGCGGCGGCAAGGCATGTCAACATGTATTTGATCTGGGATTACGTTTGTATTTCTTTTCTCCGAGGAAGGGGAGACTCTTAGTTGATCGTTGTAGGTATACGTTTTAAGCCTGCCGGAAAAGTCTATTACTTTGATCCGAAGGGCATTAAACTGGACATACAGGACGGCGTTATCGTCGAGACGGCTCGCGGTATGGAGTTCGGCACAGTCGTCATTGAACCGAAAAAAGTTGAAGATATCGAAGTGGTTCAGCCGTTGAAGCCTATCGTCAGACGGGCTACGGAAAAAGATTTTCAGCAGGTGGCAAAAAATAAAGAGCGGGAAAAGAAGGCTTTTTCCGTTTGTTTGGAAAAAATTGCCAAACGGAAATTGCCGATGAAGCTTATTGACGTGGATTATACTTTTGATATGGGCAAGATTATATTCTTTTTCACGGCTGACGGCCGCATTGATTTTCGCGAATTGGTGCGTGATTTGGCCTCCGTCTTTCGAACGCGCATTGAGCTCAGGCAAATCGGGCTGCGCGACGAGGCAAAAATGATTGGCGGCATAAGTTATTGCGGTCGGCCCCTTTGCTGCGCGTCGTTTCTCGGAGATTTCAAACCCGTTTCCATTCGCATGGCGAAAGGGCAGGGCATGTCCTTAAATCCGACTAAAATCTCCGGTATTTGCGGGCGCTTAATGTGTTGCCTGCGCTATGAAAACTCCTTATATACATCGGGGGAATTGAAGTGCGCCGGCTGCCAGCATAAATGTTGCGGCGAACAGGAAAAGCCGCCGGGTGTAGGCAAGAAAGTTATTACGGATGACGGCTTGGGGACCGTTTTGCGAGTGCATATGAAAGACCGTACGGTTAAGGTGCAGCTTGAGTCGGGACATACTGTGAATGTCGCTTGGAGCGATGTGGCGGAACCGGAACATGATGATTGAGCTTCGCGAAAATGAACGGTTGGATGATTTGGTGCTGGACGGAATGAAAGTGATTCAGCGAGCCGATCAGTTCTGTTTTTCGATAGATACAATTTTACTGGCTCATTTCGGTAAGGTTACGCAGGGTGCCGTGCTGGACCTTGGCACGGGAACGGCAGCAATTCCTCTTATTTTAGCGGCTCGAGGGGCGATGAATATTACGGCGATTGAATTAAATCCGGTCATGGCCGATATTGCGTCGCGCAATGTGCAGCTCAATAAAAAAGAGGCGGCCGTATCTGTCGTAGCCGGTGATTATCGGCAATTAGGACAGCTTTATGAGGCCGGGCATTTCTCTGCGGTATACGTAAATCCGCCTTATCACGAATCCTTTCGCGGTGCGGCCAGTACAAAAGAGGGCGTGCGCCGGGCGTGTCACGAAGAAACGGTTACGTTGGAAGACGTGTTGCGTACTGCTGCATATGCGTTAAAATTTCACGGCCGCCTGCGGATGGTGCATATTGCGGAACGAATGGCGGAAATACTGTCGGTTATGCGCCGGTATGACATAGAGCCGAAGCTGCTGCGCCCCGTATACGGGCGGCGGGGAAAAGAGGCCAAGCTGTTTCTTGTCGAGGGCCTGCGCGGCGGCAGGGCGGGCTTGACGCTGCAAGACCCCCTTATTGTACATAATGAGGACGGAACATATACGGAAGAAGTCTTACGGTGGTATGGAAAAATCTGAGGAGGAAGCGGCATGGCGGAGATATTTCAAAGGGGTGCACTCTATTTATGCCCTACGCCGATCGGCAATTTGGAAGATATTACGTATCGGACCGTTCGCTGCTTAAAAGAGGCGGATCTTATTGCTGCCGAAGACACGCGGCATACAGGGCGACTACTGGCCGCCTATGCCATTGATACGCCGCTCTTCAGTTACCATGAGCACAATAAAGCGGAAAAGGGCCGTATTCTTATAGAGCGGCTGGCACAGGGGCAAATAATCGCTCTGGTCAGCGATGCGGGAATGACGGGTATTTGCGATCCCGGCAGTGACCTGGTGCGGGAGGCATTGTCGGCGAATATTCCCGTTATCTCCCTGCCCGGAGCCAATGCGGGTCTTACGGGCCTTGTCGCCTCCGGTATGGATACGGGACTGTTTACATTCATAGGCTTTTTGCCGAAGACGAAGAAGCACCGCATACCTGTCTTGGAGAAGATAAAATCCTACAAGGGGACACTTATTTTTTATGAAGCGCCCCATCGCCTTTTAGCGGTACTGCTTGAAATGGAATCCGTCCTTGGAAACAGAAGTGTCGTTTTGTGCAGGGAACTGACTAAAAAACACGAAGAGTATATACGCGGAACACTGTCATCAGTGCGGGAAAAACTGGCACATTCCGGTGTGCGCGGTGAATTCGTCATTCTCGCAGCAGGTTTTATGGAGGAGGAAACCGCACCGTGCGGAGAGACCGATTATGCGGCACTCGTCAGTCGCCTCGTAGCGGCGGGAACTGATAAAAAAGAAGCGGTTCGAGCCGTCGCGAAGCAATGCGGTGTTTCGAAGCGGGAAGTATATCAAGCTACATTGGAAGTATAATAAAAATGCTTATCGGCGACAGGAGGAATTGCTCATGCCTAAGAAAAAAAGTTACTATATTACGACCCCTATTTATTATCCCAGCGCAAAGCTTCACATCGGTCATACCTATTGCACGACCATTGCCGATTCATTGGCGCGGTTTCATCGATTGCGCGGTGATGACGTGTTTTTCCTGACCGGCTCCGATGAACACGGACAGAAAATTCAACGCGCCGCCGAAGCGAAAGGAATGAGACCGATTGAATATGTGGACGGCATTGTCATTCTGTTCAAAGAGTTGTGGAAGAAGCTTAATATATCAAATGACGACTTTATTCGTACGACCGAGGCGCGCCACGAAAAGGTGGTGCAGGATTTGATGCGGCGCTCGTACGATAACGGCGATATTTATAAATCCGAGTATGAAGGCTGGTACTGTACGCCTTGCGAGACCTTTTGGCCTGAAAACAAGCTTCCCGACGGCGAGCATGTCTGCCCCGACTGCGGACGGCCGTTGGAACTAGTCAAAGAAGAAAGCTATTTTTTGCGGATGAACAAGTATGCCGACAAATGGCTGAATTTCATTGAAGAAAATCCTGATTTCATCCAGCCCGAATCACGGCGCAATGAAATGATTGCATTCGTTAAGAGCGGTCTCGAAGATCTCAGCGTCTCGCGGACGTCTTTCGACTGGGGCATAAAAGTTCCGTGGGATCAGAAACACGTCGTATACGTCTGGTTCGATGCTCTGGCAAACTACCTTACGGCTGCGGGGTATTTTGACGACCCGGAAAAATTCGAAAAATTCTGGCCTGCAGATCTTCATCTCGTAGGCAAGGAAATCGTCCGTTTTCATACGATTATTTGGCCCATCATGCTGATGAGCTGCGGCTTGCCGCTGCCTAAAAAGGTATTCGGCCACGGCTGGCTTATCGTTGACGGCACAAAAATGAGTAAATCCCTCGGCAATGTAGTCGACCCGATTCCTTTAATTGAGCGATATGGCGCCGACGCGCTGCGGTATTATTTGTTGAAAGAAGTGCGTCTCGGTCAGGACGGAAATTTTTCATTGACCACCTTTATTAATCGTATTAACTCCGATTTGGCCAATGACTTGGGGAATTTGCTGCAGCGTACGTTGGCTATGGTGGAAAAGTATGAAAAGGGTATTGTTGCCGGCCCGACCGTAAAAGCGCCTCTTGACGATGAATTGGCAGGTCTGGCCGTTACGACGGCCGGAGAATATGAAGCCTATATGGACGACATGAAGATTGATGACGCACTTAATGTTACGTGGGGACTCATTCGGCGCAGCAATAAGTATATTGATGAAACGATGCCGTGGGTGTTGGCGAAAGATGCGGCACAACAAGGGCGCTTGGAAACGGTGCTGTATAATTTATTGGAAGTGTTGCGCATTATTGCCGTCCTCGTGAGTCCCGTCGTTCCTCTCAGTGCTGCGGAAATGTGGCGTCAGCTCGGCCTGGACGATTTTGCAGCGGTAAGACTTGCAGACGTGCAAGTATGGGGGCAGTATCCTGCCGGTACTCATATAGCCAAGGGCGATGCGTTGTTCCCTCGCTATGACCTGGCGGAGGAAGTGACTGAAAGCAAACCGGAAGAAACGGCTGTCGAGCTTGTTCCGGCAGCGAAAGAACCGATTAAACCGGAGATTACGATCGATCGATTTTCCGAAACGGATTTGCGCATCGGTACGGTGCTTGCGTGTGAAAAGATGCCGAAGACCGCGAAGCTGTTAAAACTGCAGGTCGACTTGGGTTCGGAAAAACGGCAGATTGTCAGTGGAATTGCCAAATACTATAAACCGGAAGACCTCATCGGACACCGGGTTATTGTCGTTACAAATCTGAAGCCTGCAAAATTGTGCGGCGTAGAATCTTACGGAATGTTGTTGGCCGCTTCGGACGGCAACGATAATTTGCAGGTCGTCTTTGTCGACGGCATGGCCGCAGGAAGCAGGGTTCGCTGATGTTGTTTGATACGCATTGCCATATTAACGACGAAGCCTTTGCGGAGGATCGCCGGGAAATGTTGGAACGGGCCTTTGCAGCCGGCGTAGAGTATATGCTTTGCCCGGGTACGAATTTGGAAACGTCCGCTTCGGCCGTTCAGCTGGCTCACGAATATACGCAAGTGTATGCGGCTGTCGGAATCCATCCGGAGGATGCCGCCTCAGTGCCGGCCGAAGCGTTTTCACAAATACGGCGGTGGATTGTTGAAGAACCGAAAGTAGTTGCCATCGGTGAAGTCGGGTTGGATTATCATTGGCCCGAACCGGTGCGGCAGGTACAGCAGGAGGTTTTTATTGAGCAAGTAGAGTTGGCGGCGGAGCTGGACGTGCCCCTTGTTATTCACGATCGGGAAGCGCATGGCGACGTAGTCGATATTTTACGCCGATACGGAAAGGGGTGCCGCGGCATTTTTCACTGTTATTCAGGCAGCTTTGAAATGGCGAAAGAATTGATTAAGATGGGATTCTATATCGGCTTCGGCGGCACCACGGTATTTCCGAAGTCGCATAAACTGAAGGATATTGCCGCCCGTTTACAGGCGGATCGGATTTTACTGGAAACGGATTGTCCGTATTTAACGCCGCCGCCTTATCGAGGTAAACGAAATGAGCCGGCATATGTTCGATTTGTGGCGAAAGAAATTGCACGTCTGCGAGGAAGGGATGAAGAAGCGGTTCAACAAATGACAATGGAAAACGGAAAACGGATTTTCTCAATTCCGTAAAAATATACCACTGTGCAGGTATATGGGTATATTTTGCATAATGCACATAAAAGAATGAGAATTGTATAAAAATAGCGAACGAACACTTGCAGAAATGTAATAATAAAGTTAGAATGAAGGTAGATAATTTTTCGGAACGCATAAAAACAATATATTGCAAAGGGGCGGTTATATGTTGGACAGTCGGATCAATACCTTTTTAAGTGTATGTCGTCATATGAATTACACAAAGGCGGCAACAGAACTGCATATAACACAACCGACAGTAACGCAACACATTCAATACCTGGAGCAGAATTATCAAGTGAAATTATTTGATTATACGAGACATCATTTGACCTTGACCGAAGCGGGGAAACAGCTGCGCCGGATGGCTATGAGTATGCAGTATGACGTAAACATGCTGAAGCGATATCTTGCACGTACGGACTTATGGAATTGCTCTTTGTCTTTCGGCGCGACCGCGACTATTGCGGAATACGGGATCGTCAAGTCCTTGTCCCAATTTTTGAATGACCATAGTGGCCTTAACGTGTAGTTGAAACTGGCAGATTCCAAAGAACTGTTGCAGGAATTGGATAAAGGACGAATTGATTTTGCCATGATTGAAGGTGGTTTTGACAAGGATAAGTATGACGGCATTCCTTTTTTTCAAGACCGTCTTGTTGCCTGTTGCGGCCCTGAGTACGGTATAAAGAACGAAGTGGAATTTGCGGATCTCATGGGGCGACGTCTCTTATTGTGTGAAAAGGGGGCTCGGTCCAGGCAATTATTGGAGCAGTGTTTTGCAGAGCGCAGCTTACGTCTTGACGAGCATTTTCTTGTTGCCGAATTGGGCACTCCCGATTTGGTGAAGCAGGTCGCCATCAGTAATAAAGGAGTAGCCTTTTTATATGAAAGTGTCGTTCGCGAAGATATTGCGGCCCATAGACTGCGGGAAATTAAAATCCGCAGTCTATCGTGCAGCGATACGTTTTATTTTCTATGGCGGGTGAAAAGCGTATACGGCAATACGTTCCGTTCTCTTTGCGGTCAGCTGTGTGCAGGCGGCAATAAAGGTGAACAATTAACAATGTAAACGGAATGAATAGAAAAGCTGTGCCGAAATGCAACGCGGTCGGATGCATTCGGTACGGCTTTTTATAGTTGTTAAGGGCACTCGTATTCGTGCCTGCAGCCGTGCAGAAAGAGCTGAGTTGACTGAGGGGAGATTATATATGGGTAAACGCTGGATTATGCATGTCGATATGGATGCATTTTATGCGTCTGTTGAGCAGCGGGATAATTCTGCGCTGCGAGGACGTCCGGTTATTGTCGGCGGCATTTCGGAAAGAGGTGTCGTCGCGACTGCATCCTATGAGGCGCGGCAGTACGGTGTTCATTCCGCCTTGAGTATAAAAAAAGCAAGACGGCTTTGTCCGGACGGTGTCTTTTTGCGGCCGCGCATCGCATACTATAAGAATATATCCCTGCAAATCCGCCGTATTTTTGCTAACTACTCGCCCTATATCGAGCCGCTTTCGTTAGATGAAGCTTTTCTGGATATATCGGGAATGGAGTTGCAGTATTCGGATGTTCGGGAAATCGGTAAGGCCGTTAAGGCGGAAATAAAAGAAAAAACGGGCCTTACCGCTTCGGCCGGTATAGGTCCCAATAAATTTTTGGCAAAACTCGCGTCCGACTTGGAAAAGCCCGACGGTTTTGTTTTAATTCCTTACGGTAAAGAGCGGGAAATATTGGCACCGTTACCGATTCGTAAATTATGGGGAGTCGGCAAGGTGACGGAGAATAAGCTTATCGCCGCCGGATATAAGACAATCGGCGACATTGCGGCGGCATCTCCGGAAATGCTGCAGGCTGTAGCCGGGAATCAGGGGCGTCATCTTTTTCAACTGGCACACGGCAAGGATACTCGAACTGTAGAGTCGGAGCGACGGAGCAAGTCCGTCGGCAGCGAGCATACATATGAACATGATTTGCGTCAACGCGAAGAGATTGACGGGCAATTGAGAATTCTTGCGGCGGAAGTGGCAAGAAGGCTGTGGCGGCAAGGCTTGATGGGGAGGACGATAACGCTTAAAATCCGGTATACCGATTTTGAGACGATAACACGGTCATACACGTTTGATTCTGCAGGCGTATATTCGGAAAAACAGCTTTATTTTTCAGCGCAAAAGTTATATGCTAAGAATACGCTTGGCGCGGCAGTTCGATTGCTCGGATTAACGGTCAGTCAATTACATTCCTTGGCGGTACAGGAAAATCTTTTTTCCGAAGATGATGTGATAAAGGAAACGGTCACGACCGTAATTGATAAAATACAGCGACGTTTCGGTACGCAGGCTATTATGAAAGGGCCTCTCCAAGCAGTTTCGGATGACGGTTTTAAAGAAGATTTTGATAAAAAGGAGTAAGCGACAGTGTCCATTTATAAAGTTGCCGCTCATACGGGTGCAGATAATAACGGTTATATTCAATATGATACGGAAAGTAAGCGTGTAGATGTATTTCTGAACGATACCGAATATAATCGGCGCATATACGAGTATTTAACTAAGCCGAGGGCCTTAAAGAAATTTACGAGCCTTTCGGAGTATGAAGTAATTACGGATGCGCCTAATGCAAGTTTGGAATTGCTGAAAATCGCTTTGGGAAAGATATGGCAAGATTTAGGCGTGCATATGGATTGGAGCCGGCCGGTCGAATAATATGTTTAATCACAAGTCATACACATTTACGGCACATGCCGTGCAAAAATTGTGTATAAGTTTAATTTACCCTGTGTTTTATGCGGTTGTTGCCGGAAAAAACAAATTGACCGGTGGGAATAAATTGTGCATAACTTTGAGAGCACTAGTTATGTATAGCTATTAAATATTGTAGATAAGCGGATTTTTTCGGTAAAGAAAGAAATAGAAATCATGTGTATAACTGAAGTCGAAATGTGGACGGAGTATCGACGGCATAAGAGCAAATTGGGTGTTTTTCTGTCGTAACTGGAGAGGTCCGGAAGGATACACGATGGAGAACTTCTTGATGAAATCGTGAAGAGGAGGAGTATGTATTGAATAGGGGGAGGATTTTTATGGATAATCCGTCAAGGAATGTTGTAAAAATCAAACTGCGCGATATTTTGATTTTAGGTTTTGCTTTTTTTGCAACGTATTTCGGTGCGGGAAATCTTATTTTCCCGCCGCAGCTCGGATTGGTCAGCGGCACGTCGTACGGACCGGCTTTAGCGGGACTTACCGTGTCGGGAATTATATTGCCCGTCTTTGCGCTGATTATTATTTCTTTTCACGGCGACGTACGGCGCATAACGGAACATGTCGGTCCGTACACGTATAACGTGCTGCTTGCGATGCTTATGATTATCTGTACGTTCGTTTCCATTCCCCGTACGTGCGCAACGGCCATTCAACTGGGCATACAGGGAAATTTTCCGGAGGTGCCCTTCTTGCCGAGTGTAATCGCTTATTTTGTTGTTTCTTATTGGTTTACGTCTGATGAAGACCGCGTTCTTGATAAAATAGGCAAGTATTTGACGCCCTTTTTGGCACTTATTTTAATTGTCATCGGTATTGTCGGCGTTATATCACCTATCGGTGTACCTGTTGAAGCAAGCGTGGAGAACGCTTTCGTCAACGCCTTTCTTGGCGGATATAATACGGGTGATGTGCTCGTCAGTTTTATTATGGCCGCCGTATTTATTCAGTCCGTTCGCAACAAGGGCTATGAAGACAACCGGTCGCGCAATAAAATGATGATTGCCTGCAGTATTGTTACAGTTATTCTCTTATTTATTATTTACGGCAGCTTGCTCTACATGGGGGCCTGTGTGAGCGGCGAATTTTCATCGGATATGGGAAGAGCCGATTTACTTGTCGCCATTATTCGGCATGTCGGTAAATTTGTTATGATTCCTATGGGAATTGCCATTATCCTTGCCTGCCTGACGACGGCTGTCGGGCAGGTTGCGGCGGTTGCCGATTTCTTCCGGACGGCTTCCAAAGAGAAGTTGGGCTATAAGACGTTGGTTATCGGGACATGCATCCTTTCGGCCGCTACGGCGCTCCTCGGCGTAGACGGTATCGTTACATACATCGGTTGGATTTACAGTATAAGTTATCCGCCTGTCCTGGCACTGATGGTATTGGGGGCCTTTGCCAAGGTCATCCCCAACGACGGGGCTTATAAAGGGGCCGTTTATTCAGTCACCGTTTATGCGTTTTTAGAAGCCTTTCCGGGGTTAAGCTCCCTCGGCTTTGCCAAGACCGTTGTTGCGGCTATGCCTTTTTCACAAGCCGGTTTCGGCTGGGTAATCCCTTTTATTGCCGGCCTTATTCTCGGTACGGCAGCGGGCTGCTTTATTGCGGATAAAAAGCGGCATAAATCGCATACAGCAAACGGGCGCTTTTTTCGAGAAAGCGCCCGTTCAGTATTTTTTAAGATTCTAATGTCCGGGCCAAATATTCGGCCGTTTCAGAGAGATATTTTGCGCCGTACGTTTCAATGTCCCCCGCATCGCTGTGAGCGGCAAATTTCGGATCCAGCGGTAATTTTGCTACATGCGGGATATCAAATTTTTTTGCCGACTCTTCGACATGACTTTTTCCGAAGATTTCGTGCCTGCCGTGACAGTCGGGGCATTCAAAATAACTCATGTTTTCAATGATGCCGAGGATGGGAACCTTCATCAGCTCGGACATTCGCAACGCTTTTTCGACGATCATGGAGACCAGTTCCTGCGGTGATGTGACGACGAGAATACCGTCAATCGGCAAGGATTGGAATACGGTCAACGGCACGTCTCCCGTTCCGGGAGGCATGTCGACGAACATGTAATCAATGTCGCCCCAAAGGACGTCCGTCCAAAATTGCTTTACGGCGTTGCCGATGACAGGGCCGCGCCAAACGACGGGATCGCCGGCATTGTCAAGGAGGACATTCATGGACATAACCTTAATTCCCGATTTCGTTTCAACGGGAATAATACCGGTCTCATCGCCGCGAGCCCGTTCTGTAAGGCCGAATGCGGCAGGAATGGACGGGCCCGTAATATCGGCATCCAAAATAGCCGTTTTATAACCGTGGCGACACATTTGAATGGCCATCAAAGAGGTGACGAGGGATTTGCCGACACCGCCCTTGCCGCTGACTACGGCAATAACGTGCTTTACATGTGTCCCTTCATGAGGCGCCGCCAAAAGGCTTTGCGGCTCATGCTGAGCGGAGCAGCCGCTGCTGCAACCGGAGCAGTCTTGACTGCTGCATTGTTCACTCATTATAATCAATCTCCTTTAAGCTGGACTGTAATTTTTTTCTCATTACCGATTTTATTATAGGAGCGTAATCTGTCCGTGTCAATTATAGACTAAAATTGACATGAATGGATAAGGACTACTTGTTTTTTGAAAGCATGATTTGCAGAATTTCTTTATCCGCCGCTTTCATGCCTGTCGTTGCCAGTCTGCCTATATTGTGAATCGATTCGTCGGCACTGTTGCTGACCAGCCCTTCCGTGCCGTTTACGCGAATTCCCTTGCGGGAGAGGAATACGGCGCGGTAAGCGGCATCTACGGCGGTGGCGATTTTTAGTGAACAGCCGTCGCCGGCACCGTCGCAGACCATGCCGATGTGCTCGCCGGTCATGTTGGAAATGGTCGCCTCTATTTCAGCCGGGCCGCCGCCGAAGAGGTAGGTCATTCCCGTTGCCGCGCCCATGGCGGCAGTGGCGGTCGCACACAGTCCGGACAGTTTCGGATAAAAGCTGTGAATATACATGGATGTAATATGCGCTAAGGCAAGTGCGCGTATATGTTGTTCCCGGGATGCGTGCAAGAATCGAGCCGTCACATTGACGGGGAGTGTTGTCGTAATTCCCTGATCGCCCGAACCGGCGTTGGTCATGGCCGGGAGGGGAGCACCGCCCATGCGTGCATCCGAGGCTGCCGTCGTTTCCATAATGAGGCGGTCATGAAAGTTATCTGCCGAGAGGCCTGCCTGCAGGTCGTCCAACATGGATTTTCCCAAGGAAAGGCCGTATTTTTTCGACAAACCCTCTTGCGACAAGGTGTCGTTGACAAGGCCGGCTTTTTCCATAAATTCGATTTCAGAGAAAGGCACTTCCTGCACGAAGTCATATAAATCACGTAAGCTTAAGGAATGAAGAAAGTCTTCATACGGATCTTTGGTACTTGTCGGGGTGTCGGCTTTAGCGAAACAGACTTTCCCGTCCGACTCAATGCGGACGATGTTCGTGTGGCTGCCCTTAATGACGACACGAGTTTTGTGGATACCGTGTGTAAGCGTTGCTTCCGCATAAAGGGGCAATTCCGTGTCGGCAACGGCGACGGAGACGCGCCTTTGGACTATGAGTTCTTTAGCGCGGTCGACGCTTGCGGACGAGAGTGTGTGAAGTACGTCGAGGCTACCTTCGGGGTCACCGCCGGTCACACCTACGGCAACGGCAATATCCATGCCGGGCAGCCCTGTCCCGGGGACCGTGACGGCCATACCGTTTTTCATTAAGTTGGGGGAGACGGCGGCTTCTATTTTTTCGGGCTCTGCGGCCAAGTACTTGCGCGCCACTGCGGCGGCATAGGCCAAGGCGATAGGTTCGGTACAGCCCGTTGCAGGGACGACTTCTTTCTTTAAAACGGCAATAATGGAATCGGCAATTTCTTTTTTGGTCATAGTGATATCTCCTTTGGATGTATGCTTACCAAGCGGCAACGGTGCCGTCCGCCCTGGGATCGGTTGCCCCCGTAAGGATGCCTTCTTCATTGCGCCAAATAATTTGGCCGCGGCCGAAGGACGACGTTTGCGAATTTATAGTGATCCGGTGGCCGCGTCTTCGTAATTTTTCTATAAGGTCCTTGGGGAAGGCCGTTTCCACTTCAATATTTTTTCCGCCCGTCCACTGCCAACGGGGTGCATCCAGGGCGGCTTGCGGATTGAGATGGAAATCTATCGTATTGGTGAGTACCTGTAAATGGCCCTGAGGCTGCATGAAGGCGCCCATGACACCGAAGGGACCTATCGGGATGCCGCCTTTACTGAGAAATCCCGGAATAATCGTATGATACGACCGCTTTCGCGGGCCTATGAAGTTATCGTCGCCGGGATCACTGCTGAAATTATGGCCTCTATTATTTAAAGCAATACCGTAATCGGGAATGACGACACCTGAACCGAAGCCGTCGTAGTTGCTCTGGATAAGAGAGACCATGTTGCCGTCTTTGTCGGCGCTGCAGAGGTACACCGTGCCGCCGCAGTCGACGGTCGGCATCGGTTCGAGTGCGGTCGGCCCGATTTGTTTGCGTCTGACGGCCGCATATTTTTCCGACAGCCAATACGCGACGGAGGTTTTCATGAAGTTGCGATCGGCAATATATCTTTTGCCGTCTGTAAAGGCCAGTTTGAGCGCTTCTATTTGATTATGCAGTGTCTCAGCATTACACGTATCTGCAGGAAGGCCCGCAAGGATATTAAGCGCCATGAGGACGACAAGTCCCTGATCGTTGGGCGGTAATTCCCACACGTCATAGCCTTTGTAGGTTGTGCGTATCGGTTCTACCCACTCGGGGCAGTATGCTGCCAAATCTTTTTTACGCAGAAAGCCGCCCGTTTTGACGGAAAATGTATGGACGACATCTGCCAGCTCTCCCGTATACAGACTGCGGCAGGATGTTTTTGCCAAAAGGCTTAAGGTGCGGCCGAGTTCAGGGAGTTTCAAAACGGAACCGACCGGCGGCACGCCGTTCTTATAAAAAACGGAAAAAAGGCCGAAAAAGGCAGGGTTATCTCTGTATGGTTCGTATTTTTTATATTCGTCGGCCAAGAGTTGGGCCAGTGTGGGCATAACCGCATAACCTTCGGCAGCATACTCTATGGCCGAGGTAAAGAGAGTTTTAAAGGGCAGGCTGCCGAAGCGTTTATGCAGCATAGCCCACGCTGCCGGTGCACCGGGAACCATGACGGGGTGCCAACCGAAGAGCGGAATCGGACTGCCCGGTGAGGGCAGGTGTATGGCTGACGGCGCAAAGCCGCTGCCGTTGAGTCCGTAAACTTTGCCGCCCATATGAATAATGGCGAAAAGATCACTGCCGATACCGTTACTCGTCGGTTCCAGAACCGTGAGGGTAATAGCCGTTGCCAAGGCCGCATCGACGGCATTGCCGCCTTTTTTTAACATACTCAGGCCCGCCTGTGCAGCCAGGGCCTGCGACGTACAGACCATACCGCCGCGGCTGAAGAGTACTTCCCGCCGTGAAGCAAATGGATAAGAGGAAGGGTCAAACTGTAAGAGCATAGCAGTATCCTCCGAACGCGTTTGTATAGCTTCACTATAGCATATGTGGAAATGCGTGGATAGACGCATATTGCATCTTCACTAAATTATGTAATATCGTTATAATAAAAGCATATGTCATGAGAAAAGGAGTATACTTATGGGGCGTTGTATGTTGATTATCAACCCGACGGCCGGAAAGGAGCGGGCGAAATATTATAAAGACGATATTTTAAGGCAGCTTCGGAAGATGTTTGCCCATGTAGAGTTGCGGGAGACGGGAAGAGCCGGCGATGCGACGCTTTGGGCTAAGGAAGCGGCTGAGAATAAGTATGAAGCTGTTTTTTGCATGGGTGGTGACGGTACGCTGAATGAGACCGTCAATGGTTTGGCGCAGGCGAATGAACCCATAAAATTCGGTTTTATTCCCCTCGGCACGGTAAATGATTTGGCGCGGGCTCTGCACATTCCCCTTCATCCGGAAGAGGCCATTCGCATGCTTGACGACTGCAAGATCGTGAAAGCGGATATTGCCAAAGTGAATGACAAGTACTTCGTCAATACGGTTGCCGCAGGGATTTTACCGGAAGCTGTAGGCAAGGTTTCGATTGAACAAAAAACACGCCTCGGGCCGATGGCATATTTCTTGACGGGCATTAAGGCTCTTCAGTCGCGGGAAACATCGCTCTTTAAAATTGAAACGGACTTGGGTACCGTAATTCGGAGGTCACCGCTCGTCGTAGCCATGCTTACGAATTCCGTCGGCAGCTTCAATAATTTGGCACCTTGCGCAAAGGTGGATGACGGTAAAATTTGGCTCGCCGTTTTTAAGGAATTCAGCTATTTCGATATTATAAAGGCAATTCCGGAAATACTGGCGGGGCTGCCCATAAATTCCGAGTTTATGACGCTTACGCAAGTGACGAGGGCGCGTATTTCTTTAGTAGATGACGAATGTCTGTCCACGAATATGGACGGCGATAAGGGGCCTGATTTTCCCTTGGAAATGGAAGTTATGCCTTCCTTTCTTACGGTCTATGTGCCGAAAAAAACAGTATCTGCCGGCTTTATACCGCTCGTCGTTCCGAAAGAACTTTTCCACGGCTGAGGTGCGCATGAAAAAGAGGCGGCAACGAAGAATTTTTTTCGTTGCTGCCTCTTGTCGCAGTAACTCTTTTACCGACGCGAAATGCCGGTAAAAAGAGTCGAAATTCGGTATACTTTTGTCTACTGGTTTTGACGCAACACGCTTTGCAAGTCTGCCATATTATCCGGGGCTGTTGCGGCACCCATGTATTTCATATCATATTGAGAGGCTACCCGCGAGAGGATAAACGGCGTATGTTGCAGTGTTTCTTTAGAAGGTGCCGCGCCTTGCATTAAGAAATATAACTTCTTGCCGGCCAAGGCTTTCAGGGGGCGATCCAATTCATAGAGCCTGTCAATGAAGGTTTTCAACGGACCGCTCATGGTGTGCCAATACACGGGCGTGCCGATGACGATGGTGTCGGCCTGTTCCATGGCGTTAAGGACTGTTGCCATTTGGTCGTCAGGGAAGTGTTGGCCTAATTGATAAATTTTGTAGTCGTTTAGAAATAACGTATCATGGTCGATGCCGGACAGGAAGCGTTCGCCCATTTTTTCCGTGTTTCCTTCACGATTTCGGCTTGCATTAATAAACAGTACTTTTGTTTTCAATTGCACCGTATTTGCCGCCGGCTGCTGTACCGGTGCAGACGCGGTGTTTGTTGCTGCAGACGAAAACGGACTGCAGCCGGCGCAAAACAGTACGGCTGTGCCGAGTACGAGAAGAGACAGCTTCTTGAGAGATGTTTTTTTCATGGAATTATCCTTTCGTCGGTCTGTAAGGTCTTATTTTGCCGGAGGCACAGCGTGGTCGTTTTCGGTGTTATCCATAGGCACCAGATTACTGATAAAGGGAATTTCTCCCGTTAAGACGAGGTGATAAAACTCCTGTTTTTTATCGATATAATCGAGGCTGAATTGGAGTGTTTCCAGCTCGGACAGGATTTCCTGTCGCTTGTTTAATAATATTTGCTGACGCTGAGGAATGGTCTCTTTGCCTTTCAGGCAGAGCGATAAATAGTTTTTCATTTCCGCAATAGATAAACGGCATCGTTTCAGTTGCGATAAATCACGAATCCACCGAACCATAGGTTCCGGGAAGACGCGCCGATTGCGACTGTCCCGTTCAATATACGGAACAAGACCTTGGTTACAATAATACTTTAAAGTTTCATAGGGCATATCCAGTTCACGGCATACTTGCATCATTGTATAACGTGTATTTCGGGATTGTAAGGGCGTAGTATCGCATAAATTTTTCGCCGACCTGTACTCTTTTGGCGGTTGACGGAAGTTTTTTTTCATAGTATCGTTCTTTTCTTGCATTATTTTTGTTTGCGTGTTTTCAGAAGTTGCAGGAAATACTCAACCGTTTTCGGATCGCGGTGATCGAAAAAGGCGCTTTCTTTTTGATCGAGCGAAGCAATAGTCCGCATTTCCTCTTCACTTAGGGAGAAATCGAAAATATTGATATTTTCAGCCATTCGTTCTTTGCGAACCGATTTTGCCAGCGCTACAATACCCCGTTGTACAAGCCAGCGTAATACTACCTGGCCGACACTTTTACCGTGCGATTTGCCGATTTCAGACAGAACGGGGTGTGTAAACAGGCCGTTGCGGCCTTCCGCAAAGGGTGCCCATGCTTCTATCTGGACATGCCAGCGCATATTGGTTTCCTGTGCGGTTATTTGTTGGTTGAACGGATTGACCTCAATTTGGTTCGCCATAGGCGGAATTTCGCTGAATGCGGCTAAGTCGGCAAGGCGATCGGGGGCAAAATTACTTACTCCGATAGCACGAATTTTTCCTTCTTTATAAAGCTCCGTCAATGCCCGATATGCACCGTAATAGTCTGAAAAGGGCTGATGGAGGAGCATAAGATCGATATAGTCTAATTGTAATTTTCGCAATGACTCCAAAATGGAAGTCTTTGCCGCTTCGTATCCGTAATGTTCAATCCAGACTTTAGAAGTGATAAACAGGTCTTCTCTGGGAACGGGGGATTGCTTTATGGCACGACCGACGGCCTCTTCGTTAAAATACGATTGAGCTGTATCAATATGTCGGTATCCTGCGTCGATAGCATTTAATACTGCTTGTTCCGTGTCCGCCTCGGGAATTTGAAATACACCGAACCCCAAAATAGGAATTTTTACGCCGTTTGATAATGTAACTTGTTCCATAGTATTCTCCTTTGCGCCATACATAACAGGTTGAGCATAGTTAAAGCCGGATTAAGCAACGGTTTTGTCTTACTGAGAGAAAGTATACAATGCGGTAGTAACTACCTGTCAACAGGTAAATTATATGATGTCGTAATAGTTGTATCGTGTCGGCCGCTTCGGCACCGAATAATAAAAACGGTAAGAGCTCTTCGGGCTCTTACCGTTTTTATTATTCAGCCGTATACGGCAATAATGCGATTGCTCTTGCGCGTTTAATGGCAACGGTCAACTTACGTTGATGTTTTGCGCAAACACCGGATACGCGGCGCGGTAAGATTTTACCGCGTTCCGTCGTGAAGCGACGGAGTTTTGCCGTATCTTTATAATCGATTTCATCAAGATGGTCTACACAGAAATTGCAGACTTTTCTTCTCGGTCTTCTGGAACGATCTCTTCTCATTGATATAATTCCTCCCTCTGTTGAATTTGAAGGGATGTATTTGACGTTAGAATGGGATTTCTTCGTCAGATTCGCTACCCAAGCCGTCAAAGCCTGTTCCGGCTGCGGATGGACCGGGGCGTCCCGCGGACATATCCGCAGCAGGTCTGGAATCTGAACCCAACGGTTGCGCTACAAAATCGGCGACTACTTCCGTGCGATAGCGTTTTTGGCCGTCTGCACCTTCATAGGAACGAACGGAAATGCGGCCTTCAACGAAAACACGTTTGCCTTTGGCCAAATTATTGCCACAACTTTCTGCCAAATTACCCCATGCGACACAAGGAATAAAATCAGTCAGTTCGCGCTGCTCCGTGCTTCCTGCAGGAACGTACGTACGTGTGCAGGCTACGGTAAACATTGCTACGGCTCTACCTGTCTTGGTAAAACGGATTTCCGGGTCACGAGCTAAGTTACCCATTAATTGTACTGAATTCATATCCTTTGCGCCTCCGGTTATTCGCCGATCTTAACGATTAAATGTTTTAAAATCTCTTCACGAATTTTGATGACACGGTCAATTTCGAAAATCGCCGCCGGTTCAATTTCAAAGTTAATGAGGACATAGTAGCCGTCATTTTGCTTTTTAACGGGATATGCCAAGCGGCGCTTGCCCCAAACATCAACTTTTTCAATTTTGCCGCCGTTCTTGGTAAGAAGATTGCTGACAAACTCTACAATCGGAGCTGCTTCAGCCTCTTCTAACGGCTTTGCGATAAACATGACTTCGTACTTTTTCACGAAATCACCTCCTCTTTTGGACATATGGCCCTTCACGAAAAAAGGGCAGGAAGATACTTGATGGAATCAAGCTTTTACATTTTAGCACAGGTGCAGGCAAAATACAAGAAAAAGGCCTCTCCCGCAGGAGCAGGTATGAAACACAAATGATATTGTCATAGGGGAAACGCAAATGAAATTGTCACCCTGTTAAAAGTTTACTATAGTATCT
>PPYF01024567.1_pt1 | contig 93608 bp, 97 predicted proteins | sample 1559871 | NCBI WGS metagenome assembly PPYF01 (sample SAMN08240021, study PRJNA423297) | Human gut metagenome, whole genome shotgun sequencing project.
GCACCAGTGTTTATTATTTCCAGAACGGAAATGGAGATTTCCTTCCGAAAGCGGCAGAGTTTGAATATCTGGATGAAGACGGCAATTGGAAACCGGTGACGGGCGCTGAAGGTCTTGGATGTGAGGCGGACCGGTTCAATACCACCAATTTTGACAGGATCACAACCACAGCCATCCGCATGACAATGGAACCTGCATGCAGAGAGGACAATCAGGAAGATCCATCCAGAGGAACCGGTGTTCTCGAGTGGCAGGTGATGGGGATTTATGCGAGCGAACTTCCAAGCAAAGATGTACTTGAAGCGGCTGTAAAGGCGGCAGAGGGAAAACAGGAGGCAGACTACACAGAAGATTCCTGGAAAGCATTTGCGCAGGCACTTGAAAAGGCAAAAAAAGTATTAGACGAAGCATATGCGGATCAGGAACAGATAAGCGCTGCCCTGGACAGCCTTATGGAGGCTATGGAAAATCTGACAGAGGCAGGAAGTGAAGCCGGAGTCAGGAATATGGCAGCTTATGCAGCGGCAGACGGACTTTGCAATTATGACGGACAGGACGGAAGGCCATATGATCTGGGAGGCCTTGCAGCTCTTAATGATGGTGTTGTCCCCGCAAATTCCGGGGATACATCAAACGGTGTATGGCATAACTGGTTAAACCGCTATGACGATAACGGCAGTATCTTGGACGGCTGGGTCTCCTATACTTGGGACAAACCGGTGGTGCTGGATGAGATCAGCGCCTACTTCTTCCAAAATGAAAGCGGAGATTTCCTTCCGTCTTCTGCAGAGATGGAATATCTCCAGGAGGACGGCACGTGGGTCCCTGTTTCTGAGAACGGGATCGGATGCAGCGCAGATACATTTAATACCATAACATTTGAAAAGATCACTACAACATCCATCCGCATGACCATGAAAGCGGCCCTGAGGGAAGGTAGCGAGGAAGACCCGTCCAGAGGAACCGGTGTCATCGAATGGCAGGCAATGGGTCAATACGCAGAGGAGATAAAGGATACTGCAGAGAAGACATTGCTGGGGGAAGCACTGACCGAAGCAGCAGAAAAGCAGGAGGAAGAGTACACAAAAACTAGCTGGGAAGACTTCCAGAAAGCATATAAAAAGGCAAAAGAGATTTATACGGATACCCGTGCAGACCAGTTACAGGTGGATGAGGCACTGGCAGAACTGAAGGAAGCCATGTCAAACCTGACTAAGAGAGCAGATTTGACACAGCTTAATAGTTTGATCGCGCAGGCAGAGAAAAAAGAGGAGTCAGCTTATACAGAAGAGTCCTGGAAACCATTTGCAGAGGCGCTGACCGCGGCAAGAGAAGCGGCGGAAAAGGATGATATCACGCAGGAAAGTGCTGACAGCGCAAAAAATGCCCTGGAGTCCGCTTTGAAAAATCTGGTGAGAAAAGACGCTGTTCAGGTCAAGAAAGAAGCACTGAAAGCTGCCATAGAGGAGGCAGAGAAGAGAGAAGAGTCAAAATATACAAAAGAGAGCTGGGAAGGATTTGCCCGTGCACTGAAAGCGGCAAGAGAAGTATTTGAAAATGAATCGGCAGCCGCTGAACAGGTGGAGGAGCAGACAGCCCTTCTGAATGCAGCTATGGCAGCTCTGGTACCTCGGGAAAAAGATCCGGAAAGCCCGGACAGCGAAGCAGATAAAGCGGCTCTTTCCAAACTTGTAGAGAAGGCAAATACCTTTACCAGAGCAGATTATACCCAGGATACATGGGCAGTTTTTGATCAGGCTTTGGTAAATGCCCAGAAAGTTCTTGCTGATGGTTCAGCAGACCAGGAAACCGTGGATACCGCCCAAAAAGATCTGCAGGCGGCAATGGAACAGCTTGTTAAAGTCAGCAGTGAGAACGGTTTGGATCTGGATAAGATCAAGACACTGATCGAAAAGGGGGAAAAACTTGAAAAAGGAGATTATACAGCAGCGAGCTGGAAGACCTTCAGCCAGGCTTTGAAAGAGGCAAAAGCAATCCTGGATGCAGAGGGTGCATCACAGAGTGATGTGGATAAAAAAGCCCAGGCTCTTGAAAAAGCCATGGAGAATCTGAAAAAGAAGTCAGGTTCCGGCAGTTCGGGAAAGACTTCAGGGGACGGAAGCTCAGGCAAGGGAGGCAGTTCAGGCTCCGGCAGCAGTGCAAAAAGTGTGAAGACAGGAGATGAGACACCGATTCTTCCCTTTGCCGGTATGGCTGTACTTTCCTTTGCGGGAATCGTGATCCTTCGGAAAAAAAGACGGATAGAATAAAAAATAACAAAAGAAAACAGAGGTTTTAAAGGAGCAGCTGCCGCGGATCAACCCGGTAGCTGCTCCTTTGTCCGTAACGGTATGATACAGTAAAATGCGTATTTACAGTGACAAGCCGGTAAAAAGAAACATTGTAGTTTGAAGGTGTCAAATTATCACAAATATTGTTATTAAGATAATTTTATTAGACTATTTGCAGAAATCTGTTATAATACAATTTAGATGTATTAAGGAGACAGACTATGCAGAACAAGCAAAAAAAGAATGCATGGATTCCCTCATATGCTGTATTTCCGCTGCTTTCCTGTGTGACGGTGAACTGTATTGTATATTTTGGGATTTCTAAGATTGCCAATGAATGGAAACATTACGACTTGACGCTGCCTTTTGACAGGGCAGTGCCTCTGATTCCCGGATTTGTATCCATCTATCTGGGATGTTATCTGTTCTGGATCATAAATTATATACTGATCGCAAGACAGGGAGAGGAACATTGTATCCGTTTCGCTGCGGCAGACATCATGTCAAGACTGGTCTGCTGTGCGTTTTTTTTATTGCTTCCGACTACCAATGTCAGACCCGTGCTGAGCGGGGATGGTATCTGGGTAACACTGCTCCAGGCTGTATATAAGGCAGATGCGCCGGTAAATCTTTTTCCGTCTATTCACTGCCTTGTGAGCTGGTTTTGCTTTATCGGCATTCGGGGAAGAAAGTCAGTTCCAAAAGCCTACCGGATCTTTTCCTGTCTGTTTGCCCTACTCGTATGCGTGTCCACGCAGGTGACAAAGCAGCATTACATTGTGGATGTATTCGGCGGTATTGCCATAGCGGAACTTACCTATTATATAGCTTTCCATACGAGTATATATAAGCTCTTTAAAAGGCTGTTTGACAGATTATATGAAATATTTTTTAGCAGGAGAAAAAGCACCTGCGGGAAAGAGAGTGAAGTTTGACAAGTAAAAAGAAAAAAATAGGAAATGGTATATTTCTCGCTGCTGTTTTCATTTTAACTATATACAGTGTCTTCCACGGGGAGGACCTGGGGGCTGTGCTGAAAGCCATCGTGAGGGTGAATCCCTGGTATCTTCTCCCGGCTGTGCTGGGGGTGATCATTTTTATCTGGGGAGAGTCCATCATTATCCATTACATGCTGGGTACTTTGAACATCAGGACTAAGAAGAGGACTTGTTTCCAGTATTCCTGCATCGGATTCTTTTTCAGCTGTATCACACCGTCCGCAAGCGGGGGGCAGCCCATGCAGATCTATTATATGAGAAAAAATAAAATATCAGTCCCGGTGGCTACACTGGTGCTGATGATCGTCACGATCACATACAAATCAGTGCTGGTGTTCATCGGCCTTTTCGTAGCATTTTTTCAGAGAGGATTTGTGCATAAATACCTGGAAGGTATTCTTCCGGTCTTTTATCTGGGTGTAGCTTTGAATGTATTCTGCTGCATTGCCATGTCTGTTCTGGTGCTGTGCCCATCCCTGGCAAAATTCATTATGATGAAGGGATTGTCAGTTCTGGAACATGTGCGTATCTTCAGAAAAAAAGAGGAGAGGACCAGAAAACTGGAAGAGTCCATGAATCACTATACAGCCACCTCTGATTATCTGAAAGGTCATGGGAAAGTCATTGTCAATGTGCTGCTGATCACATTTCTGCAGAGGTTTGCCCTGTTCTTTGTGACATGGTTTGTATACCGCGCATTTGGACTTCACGGAGCAAGTGTCTATGATGTGGTCATGCTTCAGGCTGTAGTATCAGTTTCTGTGGATATGCTGCCTCTTCCGGGAGGAATGGGGATCAGTGAAAACCTGTTTTTGATCATATTTAAGACTATTTTTGCAGGCAGCCTGCTGCTGCCGGCTATGGTTTTGAGCAGGGGGATAGCTTTTTACGTGCAGCTGCTTTTCAGTGCAGGCATGACTGCAGTCGCGCATTTTACCATTGGACGCAAAGCTCAGGACAGCACTGCATGAGTTCCTATAAACAGAGAACCGGCTGTACAAGAGAGGATAAAGAAAAGAGGAACAGAAAAAGATGATAGGATTTTATAATTACTCAGTGATATTGACTTATATAAGTCTGCTTTCTTCCGTATTCGGAATGACACAGGCAATACACGGCAGATTTAAAGCGGCAGTGTTCTGCCTGGCTTTGTCGGGGCTTTGCGATATGTTTGACGGAAAAATTGCCCGTTCTATGAAAAACAGGACAGAGGATGAGAAGTCTTTTGGAATTCAGATCGATTCTCTTTGCGATGTGGTATGTTTCGGAGTGTTTCCGGCTATGATATGTTATCTTTTGGGTGTGAGGGGGCCTCTGGGCCTTGCTGTCATTGCCCTGTATTGTGTAAACTCTGTCATACGGCTTGCTTACTTTAATGTGATGGAGATGAAAGGGGCATTGGTCAGTGAGGAGGGGGAGAAATATTACAAGGGGCTTCCCATTACCTCCATGGCGGTGGTATTGCCTTTGGTTTTTATGATTCAATTTTTCGTGTCGGATTTTGTGTTCGTCATATGTCTGCACCTGGCGCTGCTGGTGGTGGGAATTCTTTTTGTGGTGAACTTCCGGTTCAGGAAACCGAAGAATTCTACATTGGCAGTTCTTGTGGCAGTGGTGGCTGTGGCTCTTTGCATCATGCTTCTCAGAACAAGATACCGCATAGAATTCAGACATGGCTGGCCATGGCTCCCGTGGCTGCGGAAGCTGTAAGATACAGGAGGATAAGGGAATGAAATATATAGACAGAGAGGGAAATATAACAACAGAGGATTCAGGGCAGGACAGGTTCCTTCGATGGATGTATAACCACAGGACAGGCCGTATGGCTTTGAAAATACTGGTTCAGCCTGTGGTCTCCAAAGCAGGGGGATGGCTGCTGGACAGCAGATGCTCCAGAGTGCTCATAAAACCCTTTGTGAAGCGCCAGGGCATATCTCTTGACCTGTATGAGAGGAAGGAATACGCTTCCTACAATGATTTTTTTACAAGACAGATAAAGAAAGAATATCGGCCGGCAGAGGGGGATGCGGACACCCTGATCAGCCCCTGCGACGGGAAGCTGAGCGTCTATCCCATTGATGGGAAGAGGCGCTTTTCTATTAAGGGGACGGAGTATACCGTAGATTCCCTGCTGCGCTCCGGACATATGGCAAGGCGGTATCAGGGGGGATACGCTTGCATTTTCCGTCTGACCGTGGATGACTATCACCGTTACTGTTATGTGGACAACGGCAGAAAATCCATGAATATCAGAATACCCGGGGTTTTTCACACTGTGAATCCGGCAGCCAATGAAGTCTGCCCTATCTACAAGGAAAATACCAGAGAATTTTCCCTGCTGCAAAGTGAGCATTTTAAAGTGGTGCTCATGATGGAGGTGGGAGCGCTGTTAGTGGGTCGGATCACCAACTATCACGAAGAGGAGACTGTGAAAAAGGGGGAGGAAAAGGGACGCTTTGAATTCGGCGGTTCCACGGTCATTCTGCTGTTTCAGAAAGACGCGGTAAAATTTGACCAGCGGTTTTTGTACAACACGGAGAATGGATATGAGACTATTGTGAAAATGGGTGAAAGACTGGGGGAGGCAGCGGACGAGGAATGACAAAGAGAAAAATAGCAGACCTGGATCTGGGGCAGATCGCAGTGTCCGGACAATCTTTCCGAATGGTTCAGAAAAGGGAAAATGTGTATGCTCTTACGGCATTTGGAAAGTATCTGGAAATTGAGCAGAAGGGGGATGTATTTTCCTTTTCCTGCACAGAGAAAGAGTTTGGGGAAATCTGGGAGGATTATCTGGATCTGCACACAGACTATGGCGCCATCAAGAGATCAGTGGATGAAGAGGATGCTTATCTTACGGAGGCTGTACAGAAAGGATGGGGTATACGGATTCTGCGCCAGGATTTATGGGAAATGATCGTAACTTTTTTAGTATCCCAGAACAATAATATATCCCGGATCAGAAAAAGCATTGAACTGCTTTGCAGTACCATAGGAGAAGAAAAGCATACCGGTGAGGGCGTGAGGTATCATACATTTCCGGAACCGGAAGCGATTGTGAATGCGGGAATGGAGGTGCTTTCCGGTCTGGGACTTGGATACAGAGACAAGTACATATTCCGCACTGCCCAGTCTGTACTGGACGGCAGCCTGGATTTGAACATGCTGCGGGCAGCGGACTATGAGACGGCTCACAGGGAATTGGTCAGACAGTACGGAATCGGAAAAAAGGTGGCAGACTGTATCTGTCTCTTCGGACTTTACCATATAGATGCGTTTCCTGTGGATACACATGTGAAAAAGATCCTGGAGGCCCACTATCCGCAAGGATTTCCCTATGACAGATATAAGGGCTGTGCGGGAATCCTGCAGCAGTATATGTTTTATCACGATTTGAATGCTGCTGCATAGACATAATAGAATCCCCTTGTGGGCCAGCGGCTATAGATCAATGGAGGTGATCTTCGGATTTTTCCTGAGCAGGTCCAGAGTATGAAAGATGTCATAGCTGTCCGGAAATTTGACAAAGAGCTTCACTTCCACCTGATTATCTTTCAGGCGTTTTACCTTCATGCTGGTGATCTTGATCTCATCCAGATGAAAGGTGTTTTCAAGGATACTGCGCAGATCATCCTCCTGTTCCATGATAAGAGTTACCTGTTCAATACTGGAGGATTTCAGCCAGCGGAAATTCCGATGGAAGAAAAACTGCAGAAGCAGTATCAGAACCGTGGCGCTGATGCCGGGAACATACATGCCCGCACCCAGTGCCATGCCAACGCCGACGGTTGCCCACAGTCCCGCAGATGTGGTCAGGCCGCTGATATTCATCTTGTGGGTGAAGATAACTCCTGCCCCGAGAAAACCGATGGCAGTCACCACCCCTGCGGCTATACGGGACGGGTCCAGGTTTACATGGGATGACAGAACATCGAAAAATCCGTATTTTGATACGATCATCATAAGCGCGGAGGCAAGGGACACAATGGAGTGTGTGCGGATGCCGGCCATTTTCATCTGATTTTCCCGCTCATATCCAATGAGGGCGCCGCAGAAGATGGCACCCAGCATGCGCAGCGGATATTCCAAATAAAGAAAAACAAGATCCATAAAAATCCCTCCGTTTCTATTTTCCATCTATTATAGCAGAATATTATTTCAATAGCCAGTAAAGGCTGATTAAGAAAAAATAAGGTAATTTTATTAAATGCAGCTTTTAAATTTGCATAGGAACAGTAATATTAGGAGGTGTTTTCCATGGCAGTTATCAATCAGGAGATTTGTGTGGGATGCGGCGCATGTGTGAAGGATTGTCCGGGCAGCGCGATCCGTCAAAAAGAGGGGAAAGCGGAGGTTATCCGCTCCTGCATCCAATGTGGTCACTGCGTTGCAGTATGTCCGGTCAATGCGGCGTCCATACCGGAATTTGATATGGAGGATGTGGAAGAATACCGTGAGGAGGACTTTTCCGTCTCTCCGGAACATTTTCTGAGAGCCGTAAAATACAGAAGAAGTATCCGTGATTTTAAAGAGGAAATTCCCGGCAGGGAAGTGATAGAAAGAATCCTGGAGGCAGGGCGTTATACAGCTACAGCAAAAAATATGCAGGACTGCACCTTTGTGGTAGTCCGGGAGCGGCTTTCGGAGTTCAAAAATCTTGTCTGGCAGGAAATGCCTGATATCATCCGGTCTCTGAAAGAGACAGGACCGGACTACGCCGGGGCGTTTTCCTATTTTTATAAGCTGTGGCAGGGGGATAAGGAGAGAGATACCTTCTTTTTTAACACCCCTGTCTTTCTGGTCATTGCCTCAAACAATCAGTTGGACGGAGGACTGGCGGCAGCAAATATTGAAAATATGGCAGCAGCAGAAGGACTGGGGGCGCTCTACAGCGGCTATATGATGCGTGTCATCAGGGAAAGTCCAGTTCTGCATGAATGGCTGGGAATAGGAGAGAAGGCGGTATCCTGCTGTATGCTTCTGGGATATCCCAATGTGGTGTACAGGCGCACCGCGCCCAGGAAAAAGGCGGATGTTTTGTGGAAATAAATACGGGCGGTGAGGGAAAGAAATGAAGATAGACAGGCTGATTGGCATACTTTCTATTCTGCTTCAGCAGGATAAGGTGACAGCGCCCTATCTGGCAGAAAAATTTGAGGTTTCCAGGCGGACGATCAACCGGGATATAGAGGATATCTGTAAAGCGGGGATCCCTATTGTCACAACCCAGGGGCAGAATGGCGGCATTTCCATTATGGAGGGATACCGGCTGGATAAGACACTTCTCACCTCCAGGGATATGCATTCCATCCTTGCAGGACTTAGAAGCCTGGACAGTGTAGCGGGAACCAATAGGTATCAGCTTCTTATGGAGAAGCTGTCTGTGGGGAGTCAGGAGGTGCTCACCAGCAATGACCATATCAGGATCGATCTGTCCTCCTGGTATAAATCCGCCCTGGCACCTAAGATAGAACTGATACAAAATGCAATTGAGGACTGCAGATTGATAGCGTTCAGATATTATTCCCCAAAAGGGGAGGGTGAGCGGGAGATAGAGCCGTATCTTCTCGTGTTTCAGTGGGCCTCCTGGTATGTGTGGGGATACTGCAGAGAGAGGCAGGACTACCGAATGTTCAAATTAAACCGTATGGACAGCTTGAAGGATACAGGGGTTTTGTTTGAAAAGAGGCAGCTTCCGGACTGCGACTGTTCTCCAAGACGTATCTATCCCGCGTCTATCCATGTGAAAGTCCGGTGTGCTCCGCAGATGAAATGGCGTCTTATTGAAGAGTACGGAGTTGAATGCTTTGAGGAACAGGAAGACGGATATCTGTTGTTTGTCTCAGATTTTGCGGACAGGAACAGCCTGTTTGGATGGCTTCTGAGCTTTGGGGAACAGATGGAGCTTTTAGAGCCGGTCAAGCTGAGGGAGGAACTGTGGGAACTGCTGGGCAGGATGCAGAGATGTTATACAAAAGAAACAGACTTTCCCCGCAATGATGACAGGCAGTTGTCATGATTCATTTGATATAGTAGCCTTATTCCGCTGCCATGTGGTTTTGAGATAACTGCGTTGGTTTTGGAAAATAAGAAGAGATGAGGCTGTAACAAATGGAATATGAAATAGTGGAATTAAAGGAAAAAACTGTCTTCGGACTGAGTGCCCGTACCAATAATCAGGCGCCTGATATGGGAGCTGTGATCGGAGGCGTGTGGGAGCGGTTTTTTACCCAGGGGATTTACGAGGCTATACCGGATAAGTGCAGCGGGATGCCAATAGGGATTTACTCCGGATATGCGGGAGGGATTCTGGATGACTATGATTTTACGGCGGGATGCCAGACGTTGGCAGAAGGCAATGTACCGGAAGGCATGGCTGTGATTCGTATACCTGCCGGAAAATATGCAAGATTTGTGGTAAAAGGCCATATGCACCGTGCAGTGGCCAAATTCTGGCAGGAGCTGTGGAAGATGGATCTGGACAGAGCTTTCAAGGCGGATTTTGAAGAATACAGGAATCAGGATGTGGAAAACGCGGAAATACACATCTATGTGGGCCTGAAATAAAAATACCGGGACACAGCCTTTTTCCTGTACAGAAAATATGGTATACTGACAACGCGGCCGGAGGGCATAGATATGTCTTCCGGTCAGAAAAGAGAAGAACAGGAAGGGCATGAGATATGAAGAAATGGAATTGTTTATTTGCGGCAGTGATCTTGACGCTGTCTTTTTTGCTGACCGCCTGCGGAGGACAGGAGAAGGAACCGGTCCGTCAGGCATCCTCTGAGGAACTGCATCATGTGAAGATCAATGTGAAGGACTACGGGACTATTGCTGTGGAACTGGACAGTTCAGCGGCACCCATAACAGTGGAAAATTTTATCGGTCTTGCAAAGGAAGGGTTTTACGACGGGCTGACCTTTCACAGGATCATAAAAGGTTTCATGATCCAGGGCGGAGACCCCAAAGGAGACGGTACCGGAGGCGCTGATAAGACCATTAAAGGTGAGTTTTCCAAAAACGGGGTGGATAATCCCCTGAAACACACAAGAGGGACTATCTCCATGGCCCGCTCCAGTGACATGGACAGTGCCAGCTCACAATTTTTTATCGTGCAGGAGACCTCTTCTCATCTGGATAACGAATATGCTGCATTTGGTCATGTGACAGAGGGGATGGATATTGTAGATCAGATCTGCGACGATGTGAAAACAGAGGACAGTAACGGAAGTGTTGCGCCGGAAAACCAGCCGGTGATAGAAAGTGTGGAAGTAGTAGATTAAGAGGAATGATTATTATTTAAAGCTGCTGTACCGGCCGTCGGAAAAATATTTCCGGCAGAGCAGGTACAGCAGCTTTTTGATGTATTTCCGGGCTTACATTTACTGCAGGATATTGGAACGGAACAGATAGGTATCACCGCTTTGTTCCAGGGTCAGCGCGGTGCGCAGGGCGCCGTCATTGGACTGACAGTCAAGATAATACATACCGTCCTCAGTCCATCCGCTTGAACAGGTAAAGGACACCCGGTTGGTGTCTCCGTGTTCCCTGTAATAGCTGTCGAACTGTTCCAGATAGATCCAGTTGAAGCTGCTGACTTCGCCCAGGCTGATCCCCATTTTTCGCTGGAGAAAATCCTCGATCTGCTGTGAAGTCAAATGTGTCACATCTGTAAGGATAGGTTCCCCGCTTGCGGCCTGAAGAGCAGCGCTCTCCTCAAAGGTGAGCGGTTCTGAAGGCATGCCTGCACCGGTATATAATACCTGGTCCAAATCAACTTTCTGGGGAACGCTGTAGGAGGAGCGCAGAAAACCATAATTTTCAGAGTCACTCACAAAAGCTGAGAAATAGTCCAGTTCCTCAGTGGTCAGATCACGGCGTTCTTCCGTGCCTGTCAAAGGGTCCGGAATCTCGGAGGGGCTTGTCTGCGTACTGCCCTGAACTTCTGTTTCAGGTGTTCCGGAAGCGTCTGCTTCTTCCGAAGATGAAGATCCGGATGAGGGCGGCTGTTTGGATGGAGTACCCCCGTTATTCAGTGAAATGCCGTTCCCCTTCAGTATCTTTACCGTGCTTTTTTTTGTGTCGGAATTATCTTTCTTCGTATCCTCATCGGAGACGGAAGCTTTTTCGGAAGTTTTTTCGGAAGTGCTTTTTGTCTGACCGCTGCTGCAGCCGCTTACAGAAAATAGCGTGGCTGAGGTGAGAAGCGCCAAGAGTGTCAGAGTTACAATTCTTTTCTTCATTGGTATCCCCCTTCTGTACAGCACAAGAATGCTGTATTTCGGCAAAAAAATAATGTCTGTATCCTTTTGTTTGATCAGGATACAGACATTTTATCATACACACGAAGGATTGTACACCCTTAAGGGAGTCACGCAAACCATAGCAGGAGCTTTGAACTACCTCTGATTGGCTGGTTCAATGGCTATGGTGTTTCCTTTTATTTTGGCAGTTTTCATGGCATTCAGCACATCTTTGGCGTATTCTCTGGGGACTTCCACAAAGGTGTATTTGTCAAACATGTCAATGCTTCCGATGAGCTTGCCCGGCATTCCACTTTCCCCTGCAATGGCACCCAGGATATCGCCGGGGCGGACACGCTGCTTTTTACCTATATTGATGAAGAGACGTACCATACCGGGTTCCTCTGCGCCGGTATCACCGAAATCAACGGCTTCTTCCTCCGGCTCCTCCTGTACCATGCCCATATACAGCTTCAGCAGAGCAGCAGCCAGGTCTAAGGTGGTGTAGTCAGAGTTGTTGACTTTCTCATCAATGGCGTCGATCATAAGGGAGAGATTTTCTCTTTCAATGACAGAATCCACATTTTCCAAAATGTTTTCCATCTTGGTGTTGGCCACGTCGTTTAAAGAGGGAACCTTCTGCGCGTAGATCTTAGTCTTGCAGTAGCGCTGGATCTCTTTTAATTTGTAAAGCTCTCTTCCGCTGGCAAATGTGAAGGCACGGCCGCCTCTTCCCGCACGTCCTGTACGCCCGATCCGGTGTACATAGTATTCGTCGTCCTGGGGAAGATCATAATTAAATACAGCTTCAATGTCATCCACATCAATACCGCGGGCAGCTACATCTGTGGCAACCAGAATGTCGGTTCTTCCTTTTCTGAAGCTCTGCATAACACGGTCACGCTGAGCCTGCTTCATATCCCCGTGCAGGCCTGCGGCAAAGTATCCTCTGCCGATCAGGGCATTGACTAAAAGGTCTACCTGTTTTTTGGTGTTGCAGAACACGACAGAGAGTCTTGGAGAGTAGAGGTCCAGAAGGCGGGAGAGCACTTCCTCTTTGTTTTTAGGCTTTACGTCATAGTAGAACTGTTCGATATTGGGGACAGTCAGCTCTTTTTTTGTCACCTTGATGACTTCGGCATCCTTCTGGAATTTTTTAGTGATCTCCAGGATCGGCTTTGGCATGGTGGCTGAAAAGAGAACGGTCTGGCGTTCTTCCGGAACACCGCTTAAGATCGTTTCAATGTCTTCGCGGAATCCCATGTTGAGCATTTCATCAGCCTCATCCAGAACAACTGTGTGCACATCATCCATTTTCAGGGTTTTTCTGCGCATGTGGTCCATGACACGGCCCGGAGTTCCGATGATAAGCTGTGTTCCATTTTTCAGGGAACGGATCTGCTTTACAATGTCCTGACCGCCGTAGATGGGGAGGACTTTGATGCCGTGCAGGTACTTTGCCAGGTTACGGATCTCGTCAGCTACCTGAATTGCAAGCTCTCTTGTGGGGCAGAGCACGATCGCCTGAAGTTTTTTGTTCTTAATATCTATCTTCTGCAAAAGAGGGATACCAAAGGCTGCGGTTTTTCCTGTTCCGGTCTGTGCCTGGCCGATAATATCACGGCCGCTTATCATAGCAGGAATTGCTTTGGCCTGAATAGGGGAGGCCTCCTCAAAACCCATGTATCTCACTGCTTTTTCAATTTCCGGGAATAAATCCAATTCTTCAAATTTCGTTGTTTCCATATAAAATAAATAGTCCTTTCTATCGGGGGATAGCCCCGAATCCTTTATGCTATAAAGGTCCGTTACATCAAAATGTGACCGCTGCATGAAAAACGGGTGTCGCATAAGCGTAGTAAATGCTTATCGCGGCACCCTCTTATACACAATCAGCAACTTACATCATACCAGAATCAGAAACTAATGTCAATTAGAAGATATGGACAGGATAAGCAGAAGAAAGTGACAATATTGCATAAAAATATCAGGTTTTCTTAAAAAACCTTTGCAGGTATTATACAAAACAATTACAATAAAGGAAAACAGAGGCAAAGCCCCGTAAGAAAAAAGGTATGCATAGGAGAGGAGCAGACATGAGTGGAGTAAATGAGAAGCTTAAAGTAAGGCCAATAGCCAGAAGAGAAAGTATGATCCAGGGGGAAAACTACAGGATCACAGTTCTGACAGAATCCCTTCTGCGTCTGGAATACAGCAGAGACGGAATTTTTGAGGACAGGGCGACCCAGACGGTTATCAACCGGGATTTTCCGGTACCTGTATTCAAGGTATCAGAGACCAAGGAGGAGCTGAAGATTTTTACCAGTGCCCTGGAGCTGACCTACAACAAAAAGGAATTCGCCCCAAACGGCCTTTTTATCAAGGTAACAGGCGGAAGATCCAATGAGACAAATTGGCATTACAAAGATCCGGTTAGGGATCTGGGAGGAACGGCCCGCACTCTGGATGAAGCGGACGGCGCGATTCCCCTGGAAAGCGGTGTGGTGTCAAGGAACGGATTTTCTATTGTGGATGACAGCCGCAGTATGGCAATCACGGAGGACGGATGGGTGGAAGTGCGTCCGAAGGACAGCATAGATTTCTATTTCTTCGGTTATGGGCACAGGTATCAGGAGGCAGTTAAGGATTTGTATTATCTCTGCGGCCAGACCCCCCTTCTGCCCCGCTGGGTGTTTGGAAACTGGTGGAGCCGTTATCATAAATATACGGAGCAGGAATACAAAGAGCTGATGGAACGCTTTGAGCGGGAGCAGATCCCTTTTTCTGTAGCTGTAATAGATATGGACTGGCATCTGGTGGATATTGATCCTAAGTATGGAAGCGGTTGGACCGGATATACCTGGAACCGGGAGTTTTTCCCGGATCCCAAGGAGTTTATGGACTGGCTTCACAAAAGAAATATGAAAATCACTTTGAATGTGCATCCTGCAGACGGTGTCCGTGCCTATGAGCAGGCCTACGAGAGAGTGGCAAAACGTATGGGCATAGACCCGGACAGCCAGGAACCGGTGCAGTTTGATGTGACAGACAGGCATTTTCTGGAGGTGTATTTTGAAGAGCTTCATCATCCCCTTGAGGAGGAGGGGGTGGATTTCTGGTGGCTGGACTGGCAGCAGGGAACGGTCACGAAGATACCGGGATTAGACCCGCTTTGGATGCTGAATCATTTTCACTATCTGGACAGTGCCAGGAGGGGAAAACGCCGTCTGACCTTTTCCAGGTATGCAGGAATCGGAAGTCACAGATATCCTATTGGATTTTCCGGTGACACGGTCATCTCCTGGGACAGCCTGAAATTCCAGCCCTATTTTACCGCGACTGCCAGCAATGCGGGATACGGGTGGTGGAGCCATGATATCGGAGGCCATATGCACGGAGTCCGTGATGATGAGTTGACTGCCAGATGGGTACAGTTAGGCGTATTTTCACCGTTGAATCGTCTGCACAGCACAGATAATCCTTTTAACGGCAAGGAGCCGTGGAAATATAATAAGATCACACAGAGCATCATGGAGGAATTCCTTCGCCTGCGTCATAAACTGGTGCCGTATCTGTACACCATGAACCGTTATGCCAGTAGGGACGGACAGCCGCTGGTGCGCCCTATGTACTGGATGGAGCCGGAGCGTGAGGAGACTTATGATGTGCCAAATGAATATTATTTTGGAACAGAGCTTATAGCAGCGCCTGTCACAGACCCGGCGGATGCCTGCATCTGTATGGGATGTGCAAAAGCATGGCTTCCCAAAGGCGTATGGTTTGATTTCTTTACAGGACGCAGATATGAAGGCGGACGTCTGTTTTCTGTATGGAGAAGTGTGGAGGAGATACCGGTATTTGCCCGTGCCGGCGGCATTGTCCCCATGCAGGAGCTGCCGGAGCAGATGAATGACCTGAGCAATCCTGAAAACATGGAGATCCTCATTTTCCCGGGAGCTGACAACTGCTTCCAGCTCTGGGAGGATGATGGGGATTCACCGGAAGATATGGATGAAAACTGGGTATGCACAGATCTGATTCAAAAAAACGGAGAAGGTTTTTCAATCTCAGCCGCAAGAGGAAATACTGCGGTCCTGCCAGAGAAAAGAACATGGACACTGCGTTTCAGAGGGGTGAGGGATACTGCGGCAGAGGTGACTGCAGATGGACAGACAATAAAAACAGAGCAGTCTTATGATGCCCGTACATGTACCCTCACAGTCAAAGCGGAAGAAATTTTGGTGACAAGTGAGATCAAAGTGAAGTTTGGGAACGGACTTTTCATTGCAGAAAAAGATATGACTGACAGCGTATATGAAATTCTGGAGCGGGCACAGATCTCCTATGATCTGAAGGAAGCTGTGTTGAAAACAGTGGAGGAACTTGGTGACAAGGCAGTTCCGGCACTTTTTGCCATGGAACTGGGAGATGCACTGTTGAGTGCTCTTACAGAAGTGTTGTCTGCCTGCTAAAAATCTGGTTAAAAAATCTCCCAGGAATAGATAAAGAGCTGCGGCACAGTAAAAGTTTACACTGTGCCGCAGCTCTGTTTTTAAATGATATATTTATCCAGGAATTGGTCAATGGTGCGAAAATACAGTTTTGGGTCAGTGGCACAGGAAAGTGCGTGGCCTGCGCCGTCAATGACCAGTTTTTCTTTTTCACATTTGGCTGCATGGTACAGCTTGTTCAGCATGTAGAAGGGAACAAACGCGTCCTTTGAGCCGTGAATGAAAAGAATAGGGCGGTTGCATTTTGCCACCTGCCGTATGGCGCTGGCTTCCTTGAAGGAAAAACCGTAACGGATCCTGGAAGCAAGGGAGGACAGGTACAGAAACGGGAAGGGCGGCAGATGGAAATAATTATGGATCTGCACGCTGAATTCTTCCCAGACGCTGGTATATCCGCAGTCCTCAATAATAGCCTTCACATTAGACGGAAGATTTTCGCCGGAAGCCATCATAACGGTAGCCGCACCCATGGAAATGCCCATCAGGACAATCTGGGATTTGGGGTCTTTCTGGCGGAGAAAATCAACCCATTCCAGTATATCTTTTCTCTCCTGCCATCCCATGCCGATGTATTTGCCTTCACTGTCCCCGTGTCCTCTGGCATCCGGCAGAAGGACAGAGTATCCCCTGTGCCAAAAATGTCTGGCATATACGCCCAGTTCGCAGCAGTTGTTGCGGTATCCGTGACAGAGGATCACATAGCGGGTGCTTCCCGCCTGTATGGATGGGAGAAACAGCCCGTTCAGCTTCATGCTGTCCCGGTTGATCAGTGTCACCGGGGAGGCTTCCTTTTTGATCCATTCCTTGCCGGGACGGAGAAAGTCGCCTAAGGGATCTGGCTTGTCTGTGCTTTTCCGCTCCGTCCGGTACATGGGAAATGTACGGGAGAGGGCAAATCGGCGCAGAAAGCTGGTGAGCACATAGGAGGCACCCACGCAGATACCTGCTCCTGCGATGGCAGCATGCTTTAAAGTTTTGGAAGATAATTTTTCCTTCATGTATCTATGCTCCTTTATACCTTTCCGGTGTGCAGCAGTTCTGTATTTTGCGGTCACTCCGGCGTTTACAGTATATGGAAATCAGGGGAACAATATACGAAAAATCAAAGATTCTCCATGGTTTCTTTTACACGTTCCAGATCATCCCGGATGGACATGGCCTGGGGACAGACTTCCTCGCATTTGCCGCATTTCTGGCAATGGTCAGCGCGGGCATCCTCTTCCAGATCATTAAAGTAGGCGCGTTTAGCCTGCTCTTTATTTTCATACATGGACAGATCGTTCCAGATGCGGAAATTCTGCGGTATGTTGACGCCGAAGGGACATGGCATACAGTACGCGCATCCGGTACAGCCGTTTTTCGTCCTCTGTTTGATGGCAGTGGCCACATCAGCTACGATTTCCTTCTCTTTCAGATTGAGAGGTGTAAAGTTTTCAAAGGTGTTCAGATTGTCTTCCACCTGCTCCATTGTAGTCATGCCGCTCAAAACCACTTTTACATTGGATTTGCTGGCCACCCAGCGAAGTGCCCAGGAGGAAATGCTGGAGTTTGGCTTGTAATCTTTGAAGGGTTCTGTCACTGCATCCGGCAGAGTGGCAAGAGAACCGCCTTTGACCGGCTCCATGATCACCAGCGGAATGCCCAGTTCCTTTGTCAGCTCATAGCCTTTATCTCCGGCCTGGATATCAGTGTCCACATAGTTGTACTGGATCTGACAGAAATCCCATTTGCGGTAAGTGGCAATGGTCTTAAAGGTTTCAAAATCATCGTGGAAGGAAAAGCCGAAGAATTTGATTTTTCCTTCTTTTTTCATTTCTTCCATATAAGGAATGATTCCCAGATCCAGAACCGTCTGCCATTTTTCTTTGTCCAGACAGTGAAGCAGATAGAAATCTACATAGTCAACTTCCAGGCGGTCAAGTTGTTCCTGGAAAATGCGCTTTGCGTCATCAATTGTTTTTACATTCCATACAGGCAGTTTGGTCGCCAGATAGAAACTGCTGCGGTCATATTTTTTCAGTACCTTTCCCACAAATGGTTCACTGTCTCCGTTGTGGTATGGATAGGCTGTATCTATGTATGTGACTCCCGCCTGAAGTGCGCGGTCCAGCATTCTCTCTGCTTCTGCCTCGTCAATATTTCCGTCTGGTGTCTGTGGAAGGCGCATACAGCCAAAGCCCAGAAGGGACGGTGATACGCCCAGATTTTCAAATTTACGGTATTCCATAGTGTAAAAACCTCCTCATTTCAGTCAAAATGGTTTTAATAGTAGCTGTTACGGTAACTATTCCAGCAGGCCTTTGCATTTGCTGCATTGGTCGTAAGCAAACATTCAGCAGCCGGATAAAAAGATATTGCCAGAGACGGTTCTGCATGGATTTTGCCCGTAACTGTGAAGAAACTGGACAAAGTTACCTGATATCTATTTTATCATTCTATGCAGGAGGATTACAAGGGATTTCCTGAATTATTAGGTTTTTTTTCATAGAAATCAATGAGAAAATAAAGTATACTGGATATAAAGGCTTAGTCATAAGCTGTCCGGTAGTGATGATTAACGTAACGATCCGGCAGCCGGACAAAAATCTCATGGATAAAGTCATTTGGCATGGATTTTTGTCTGTGGCTGCAAGGATACGGAGCGGCTGCAGGGCAGGCTGATATCCGTCTGTTATTGATGAAAAAAGGAGAGATATTATATGCAGGAATTTATTTATTACGCACCTACAGAAGTGGTATTCGGAAAAGACGCAGAGAAGAAAACAGCAGAGGAGGTTAAAAAGTGGGGCGGAAGCAGGGTGTTTCTTGTCTATGGTGGAGGCAGTGTAAAAAGAAGCGGACTGCTGGACAGGATCGAAGCAGAACTTGAAGACGCAGGGATCGTGTTCAAGGAATGGGGTGGAGTTAAGCCAAACCCGCTCCTCTCCTTTGCAGAAGCGGGCGTGAAAGCGGCTGCCTCTTTTGGGGCAGACTTTATCCTGGCTGTGGGCGGAGGAAGTTCTATTGATACGGCAAAAGGCATTGCCCATGGAACCGCAAACCCGGAAACTTCACTTTGGGATATTTGGACGCAGAAGGTGCCGCTTACTAAGAGTCTTCCGGTGGGCGTAGTCCTGACCATTGCGGCTGCAGGGAGTGAGATGAGCGATTCCGCGGTGTTGACGAATGAAGAGATTGGAAGAAAACAGGGACTGAGTACGGATCTAAACCGGGTGAAATTTGCCATTATGAATCCGGAGCTTACCTACACTCTGCCAAAATATCAGGTGACATGCGGAATTGTGGATATTATGATGCACACTTTGGACAGGTATTTTACCCATACAAAGGGGAATCAGATGACAGATGAAATTGCGGAGGCGCTTCTTAGAACCGTGATCGAAAACGGCAGAAAGGCCTTGGAGGATCATACGGATTATGAGGCCATGAGTGAGCTGATGTGGTGCAGCAGTCTTTCCCACAATGGAATTACAGGACTTGGGGCAGAGAAGGATTTTGCTCCTCATAAAATAGGACATGAGTTAAGCGCCAAATATGATGTGGCACACGGGGCCAGCCTGTCTGCTGTCTGGGAGGCCTGGGCTTTGTATGTATATATGGAGGAGTCGGCACGGTTTGCGCAGTACGGAAGAAAGGTGTGGGGTGTGCAGGCGGAGGATGATGTGACCGCTGCCAGAGAAGGAATCCGGAAAACAGTGGAGTATTTCAGGAGCCTGGAGATGCCCGTTTGCCTGGGAGAACTGAAGGCCGGAGTGCTGACAGAGGAGGAATTAATGGATATGGCTGAGAGGGCTACGGGAAAGGATACGTTTTCGGTGGCGAATTTTAAGGTGCTGTGGCAGAAGGATGTGTATGAGATATTCAGAATGGCGAATCATAATTAAATGAATGAATAAATGAACGGGATGGGGAACAGGATGAGGTCCGCACCTAAGTTTTGGTAAGAGATGAAAAGTAGATTTATAATATAGTTGACATATGCTAATAATATGGTATAATGGGCATATGTCAATAAAGAACGCATGAGTAAGCGGCGTGCTGTTGGGAGGTGGAGGGATGTCAAGGCCCAGTAAGGAGAAAAAGATTTGCAGACTGCCGGGATGCAGTTTTTTTGTGCCGGGTGAGGGCAGCGAGCCTACCCATCGGATCCGGATGACAGTTGAGGAGTATGAGACGATCCGGCTGATCGATTACATGGGCTATACCCAGGAAGAGTGCGCGGTGCAGATGGAAGTGGGAAGAGCTACTGTGCAGGCAGTCTATACAGAGGCCAGAAAGAAATTGGCCCGTTTTCTGGTGGAGGCATCATCTCTGGAGATCAGCGGCGGAAGCTACAGGCTCTGCGGACAGGAAGGACACCGGCGAAATGCGTGCGTTCAATCATTCAGGAGAGGAGATTCAAACATGAAAATTGCAGTGACATATGACAATGGAGAGGTATTTCAGCATTTTGGACACACAGAACAGTTCAAGGTATATGAGGTGGAGGACGGAAAGATCGTGTCCTCTGAGGTGATCGATACTAACGGCAGCGGACATGGTGCCCTGGCCGGATTCTTGAATCAGTGCGGAGCACAGGTGCTTATCTGCGGAGGGATCGGCGGCGGAGCGAGAAATGCTCTGGCAGAGGCTGGAATCCAGCTTTATCCCGGAGCATGCGGAGACGCGGATGCCCAGGTGGAGGCATTTTTGGCAGGAAGCCTGAATTACGATCCGGATACAGTTTGCGCGCATCATGAGCATGAGCACGGAAACGGCGGCTGTGGGGAACATACCCATGAATGCGGCCACCACTGTGGGAATTAAAATTTATATTTTCAATAGAAAAAGGCATTGGCAGGTGAAGAAGCATCTGCCAATGCCTTTGTTCATGGAATGAAATGCTGTTCTTTAATCTTCCAGACTGCTTTTTATTTCCCCGCACGCGATCTTGCTGCCGGCATCCCCTGAAGGCTGTGTTTTGAAGTCATCAGGGTTTTCATGGATGATCACCGTCCGGCCTATGATTTCCTCCGGTACGAACCGGTTGGTATAGAACATAGAAAGGGCATAGCCGTCATTTTCAAAGAGCGGAGGCAGATCCCCGGCGTGTTCCGGGTGCGGACAATCCTTAGGATTTAAATGGCTGCCGGTGAGGGGGAAATCCCCTTCTGCGTTTTCCTCACAGGAGGAGCCTTCATGAACATGAAAGGCGAAGATCTTTTCCTGACAGGCAGCTTTCGATGTGGGAAGTCCGGCAATGTCGGCAAGGACAACCGTACCGCCCCACAACGGGAAGAAGTATACGAATCCTTTGATATCGGGATATTTCTTTCCTCCGTATACAAAGGAGTAGGCTTCCGGTGCAGTGGCAATTACCTTTTGCATGGCTTCTAATAATTCCCGGCGCATGAATGTCATTTGCTGCATCCCGGCTCACAGCTGCATTTGGCGGGCATATCAAAGCTTGGGTTAAAGGCATAGAAGTTCTTGAAGTCCAGTTCTTCCTGTACGGAACGGAGTGTCTCTCCGAAACGCTGGAAATGCACAACTTCCCTTTCACGTAAGAAACGGATGGGGTCCACAATATCCGGGTCTTTGATAACGCGGAGAATGTTGTCATAGGTGGTACGCGCTTTCTGCTCTGCTGCAACCTCATAAGAACAACATAGGCGAAAAGCCTTATAAACACGTTGTTTTTCGTGGTACAGGCTTTCCCTAGCTGCGATTGCATAAGGACAAAAAGTATATTATATAGAAGATAAAGCAAACTATCCTGCATAAAATTCCATAGTTTCGATAGACTGGACGTTCAGAAATGAGCGTCTATTTTTTTACCCAAAATCACGAAAGGAGGATTTACAACGATATGAAAAAGATTATGAACCGTCTGCTTGCTGGCGTACTAAGTCTGGCTGCGGTATTCGCCACCTTACCAGCTTCACAGGTACAGGCTGCGGAGAAGCAATACTGGACAGACGCACAGGAAAAGGCAGGCTATGTAGAAAAAGTCATGAATGATGGCAGTATCGGTTCTACATTCCATGAGGGCATTATGCAGGTGGAGGGAGAAACCGCCTACTGTATTGACATCAACACAGATTTTCAGTCCGGCTACAAAACTCGTTCGGACGCAAGTTCCCGTATGAGTGCCGACCAGATTGCTGACGTTGCCCTCTCACTGGAATACGTCAAACAGTATGCAGCTAGTCACAAGGAGCTGAATTACAAACAGGTCTATCTATTGGAGCAATGCGTTGTCTGGCAGCGTTTGAGCGTACATTTAGGATGGAACTGCGACAATGTACGAGCTGCCTATGACGAGGTATCCAAAGAGGTACAGGACGAGGTATACGCTGGCGCAAAGGCATTTGTAAAAGCCAACAAAGGACGCTACGACTGCGGCGGCTATATCTATTCCGGCGACGGGCAGGAATTAGGACAGTTCTGGGCGAAGCTGGATGTGGGAAATGCGGCACTTCAAAAGGTGTCCTCCAATCCCACCATTACCAACGGAAACAACAGCTATTCCCTCGCTGGTGCGACGTATGGTGTCTTTGCTGATAAAGGCTGCAAGGAACAGCTTGCCACCCTTACGACAGATAAGGACGGGAACACCGAAGCGGTGGAGGTAAAGGCTGGTAACGTCTATATCAAAGAGCAGTCCGTTCCGGCGGCAGGTTTCCAATTAGACAAGACGGTATATCCCTTGACCGTCAAAGCTGGCGAAACATCCACCTTGAAAGTCAGCGATACACCCAAAGTCACAACCACATTGATTGAGCTTTTTAAGATAGACATGGAAACATCAAAGGGAGCGGCACAAGGGGCAGCTTCTTTGGAGGGTGCAGAGTTTATCTGGAATTATTATGATGGGTACTACAACAAAGACAACCTGCCAGCAAAGCCGACCCGTTCATGGACGACAAAGACCGTAGCTGAAAAAGGCAGTGACGGAGCGACCCATTACATCACAAAGCTGACAGATAGTTATAAGGTATCCGGCGACAGCTTCTACTTACAGGATGGCGTACCATGCCTGCCGCTTGGAACACTGACCGTATCTGAAAGTAAGAGTCCGACAGGCTACTTATTAGAGGGTGCGTATATGCAGGCAGGTGGCAGTGAGGAACAGATTAAGGGAATGTATCTGGCACAGATCACCGAAGATGGGGAGCTGGCGGTACTTACAGGCAGCAACCAGTATTCCGTATCCGACAAGGTTATCCGTGGCGGCGTAAAAGTCCAGAAGCGTGACTTTGAAACAAAGGACACGAAGCCACAGGGCGGTGCAACATTAAAAGATACGGAGTTCACCATCACCAGCCTAAATGAGAACGCTGTGCTGGTGGATGGCAAGCTCTACAACAAAGGCGAGGTTGTGAAAACCATCCTTACAGGCATTGACGGTATTGCTTCTACGGCTGCGGATACACTGCCTTACGGAACATACCGCATTGATGAAAGCAAGAGTCCGGCAGGCTACTTGACGACAGGTGCGGTTTCCCGTGAATTTACCATTAAGGAAAATGGCAAAATCGTGGATTTGACTGGTGCGGAACAATCCATCTACAACCAGATCAAGCGTGGCGACATTGAGGGTGTGAAAATCAGCGACGGTACACACAAACGTCTTGCTGACGTTCCGTTCCGCATTACCAGCAAGACCACAGGTGAGAGCCACGTTGTCGTGACTGATAAAAACGGACAGTTCTCTACCGCTTCTGACTGGGTATCCCATAAGCAGAATACCAACAGGGGCAAGACCAGGGAGGACGGTATCTGGTTCGGTACGTCTGAACCGGACGACTCCAAAGGTGCGCTGCTGTACGATACCTACAAGATTGAGGAATTGCGCTGCGACAGTAATAAGGGGTTTAAGCTCATTCCGGCTTTTGAGATTGTGGTTTCCAGAGATAAGGTAGTCATTGACTTGGGAACGCTCACGGACGACTACGAAAAAGAAATCTCTATCCATACCACCGCTGCGGATAAAGCCACGGGTGAGAAATCAATCATTGCCGGAAAAGAGGTCACGATTGTGGATACGGTCACGCTGGACGGTCTGAAAAAAGGCACAAAGTACCAGCTCAAAGGCTGGCAGATGGTAAAGGACGAAAACACCGAGCTTCTTGTTGATGGTGAGCGTGTGGAGAGTGAATACACATTCACCGCTGATAGCGAGGAAATGAAAGTCAAGGTGGAATATACGTTCAATGCTTCTGCGCTTGGCGGTAAAGACTTGGTTACTTTTGAAGAATTGTACGACTTATCTAACAAGAACGAGCCTGTCAAAGTGGCTGAACACAAGGACATTGAGGACGACGGGCAGACGGTATCCATCAAAGAGCGTGTTATTAAAATCCATACCACTGCTGCGGACAAAGCCACGGGCGAGAAAGTAATCGTTGCTGGCAAAGAGGTCACAATCGTGGATACGGTCACGCTGGACGGTCTGGAAGTGGGTACAAAATACCAGCTCAAAGGCTGGCAGATGGTAAAGGATGAAAACACCGAGCTTCTCATGGATGGCAAGCGTGTGGAGAGTGATTATACATTTACTGCCGACAAAGAAGAAATGAAAGTGGAGGTCGCCTTTACATTCAACGCTTCTGCCCTTGGCGGCAAGAACTTGGTGACGTTTGAGGAACTCTACGACGTAACCAATCCCGACAAGCCTGTAAAGGTTACGGAGCATAAAGACATTGAGGACGAGGGGCAGACGGTTCTTATCACCGAGCGTATCATCAAAATTCATACCACTGCCGCCAGCAAAGACGGTGAAAAAGTCATAGAAGCTGGCAAAGAGGTCACAATCGTGGATACGGTCACGCTGGATGGTCTGGAAGTAGGTACAAAATACCAGCTCAAAGGCTGGCAGATGATAAAGGATGAAAATGCCGAGCTTCTCATTGACGGGAAACGTGTAGAAAATGACTACACATTCACCGCTGCCGACACCAAAATGGAGGTGGAAATTTCCTTTACATTCGACGCTTCAAAGTTGGGCGGCAGGCAGCTTGTGACCTTTGAGGAACTCTACGACATCACCAATCCCGGCGAGCCTGTAAAAGTCACAGAACATAAGGACATCACAGACAAAGGGCAGACGGTCACAATCAAGGAAGTGCCGGAAACGCCTGTGCCCGAAGAACCAAAGAAACCGGAAACACCAGACACGCCGAGCCATAAGGTGACGGACTCCCCAAAAACGGGTGACAACACTAATGTGGCTGCCTTTGCTGTCCTGCTTGGACTCTCTGCGGCTGGTCTTGTCTTTGCAGCCTATAAGAAACGCCGTTCCATGAAGCATGATAGTGATAAATAAGATGTGAGGTGACTGCCTATGAAGCTGCATACACGCTCACCGCCTGCCGGATAAAACCTTTACACTGTTTCTTTTCTGTCAATCGTCTTTTTGATTGATAGAAAAAAACAGTCCACTAGGGGGTATGGGGGATTGTAGCTCCCCCATGCTCTTTCCTTAAAGCTACGCACATAGAAAGAAAAGAGGTAAACACATATGGAATTAAAACACGTAATCCCTAACATGGAAAAGACATTCGGAAACTTGGAATACGCCGGAGAGGGCAAGACCGAGCAGCGTCGGGTAAACGGGCGCATGACGGTCATTTCCCGAAGTTTCAATCTGTACTCTGACGTACAGAGAGCCGACGACATTATTGTTGTCCTGCCTGCTTCTGCCGGAGAGAAAAATTTTGAGGTAGAGGAAAAGGTAAAACTTATCAACCCGAAAATCACGGCTGACGGTTACAAAATCGGCACCCGTGGATTTACCAACTATATCCTGTCCGCTGACGACATGGTGAAAGCATAAGGAGGTCATGAGATTATGAGATTAGCAAACGGAATTATCATTGACAAAGAAAAGACATTCGGGGTGTTGAAATTCTCTGCCCTTAGACGTGAGGTACACATCCAGAATGAAGATGGTACGGTATCCGAGGAAATCAAGGAGCGCACCTATGATTTGAAGTCCAGAGGACAAGGGCGCATGATACAGGTAAGTATCCCGGCGTCTGTACCGTTAAAAGAGTTTGACTACAACGCCGAGGTGGAGATCATCAACCCTGTGGCAGATACGGTGGCGACTGCTACGTTTCAAGGGGCAGACGTGGACTGGTACATCAAAGCCGACGATATTGTGTTGAAGAATAAAGGCGGTCAGCCAGCAGCCAACCCACAGAACCATAATCAACAGCTACAAAGTAAGAGATAGGTGATTATAGTTGCTAGTGGTATTGAATAGCTGTATAATATCCCTATAAATCGTACTTTGATATTATATTGGGGTTGTAGATTAAAAGGGAGGAAGTCAGATTGAAATTCACAGAGCTAGCGAATAAACTAACGGGTATAAGTTGTCCTATTTTTGGTATCTCATGGAATCCGGCTGATACACAGCGTAGTATAGCAAGGAGAATTATTATTTTTCTTGAAGCCAGACGTGTGTTGTTTGGTGACTATGGAGATGAAGCACTTTGCCAATGTATAGAATCAGTTACAAAAATTAAAGAGTATTTATCTTCTGAATTACCAGCAATAGATGATAACTCTGAACTAAGTACCTACATACGTTCTATGAGAAAATCCTGTAATAAGTTTTTAAGCTGTTTTCCTCAAAATAAGCAGGATAAATGTAGATATTGTAAAGAGGGAAATCGAGAATATTGGTATTTTGTTTCTACAATAGGTGAACTCAGAGGAGTATTTGGCATTATGATTGGTCAAATTGCTAAAGCATATGGTTTAGATGTTGAGGATGATTTAGCCCGAATAATACCAGATTAAACCAGATTGTCTATAACTTCATATTCAATGCCACAAGCAGTTAGTCTTTATGATTAACTGCTTTTTTCATACACAGAAAGGGGGATTTATGCGATTTTACAACCATTATAAAGGCAACCGTATCCGAGCCAGTGACAGGTCGCTGGTGGTGCGCTCATTGGGCTGTCGGCTGGTGTGCCTGCTCCTTGTGGTCGTGCTGCTTTTGAATATCCATACGCTGCTGCATACGGACTGGAACACGGTTTCGCTCTTTCAGAATGGCAGCATAAAGCTCACGGTCACGCCCTACATGATAGTATCTCTCATAGCGGCGGTGCTGGTGTGCGCCTTGGCGGCGTTCCTTTATGCCCGTTACTGTCCAGACCAGATCAAACAGCTATTTCACCGTCAAAAGCTGTCACGGATGATACTGGAAAATGGCTGGTATGAGTCCGAGCAGTCACAAGATGGCGGCTTTTTCAAAGACCTGCCAGCCAGCAGGTCAAAGGAGAAAATCACCCACTTTCCCAAAGTATATTACCGCTTGGAGCATGGACTTATTCACATACTGGCAGAAATCACCTTGGGAAAATATCAAGACCAGCTCCTGCACTTGGAAAAGAAGCTGGAAACAGGCTTGTACTGTGAGTTGGTTTCCAAAGAGCTGAAAGACAGTTTTGTGGAATATGTGCTGCTCTATGACACTATTGCCAACCGTATCACCATAGACGAGGTACAGGCGGCAGGTGGTAGCCTGCGGCTCATGAAAAATGTGTATTGGGAGTATGACAAGCTCCCCCATATGCTCATTGCTGGCGGCACTGGCGGCGGTAAGACCTATTTTATCCTTACCATCATAGAAGCACTCCTGCGTACCAACGCCAAACTGTATGTGCTTGACCCGAAGAACGCCGACCTTGCCGACCTGTCCGCTGTCATGCCCGAAGTCTACTACCGAAAGGAGGAAATCACAGACTGTATCGACCGCTTTTATGATGGCATGATGGAACGGAGCGAAGCCATGAAGCTCATGGACGGTTACAAGACAGGGGAAAACTATGCCTATTTAGGTCTGCCGCCCCACTTCCTCATTTTTGACGAGTATGTGGCGTTTATGGAAATGCTGACGACAAAGGAAAACGCTTTGGTCTTAAATAAACTCAAACAGATTGTCATGCTTGGGCGGCAGGCAGGATACTTTCTTATTCTCGCCTGCCAGCGACCGGACGCAAAATATCTTGGTGACGGTATCCGCGACCAGTTCAATTTCCGAGTTGCATTAGGTCGTATGAGTGAATTGGGATATTCTATGATGTTCGGTGAGGTGGACAAAGACTTTTTCTTGAAGCAGATCAAAGGGCGTGGCTACGTGGATACAGGCACAAGCGTCATATCGGAGTTTTACACTCCCCTCGTACCAAAAGGGCATGACTTTTTAATGGTGATTGGGGAACTGGCAAAAAAGGAGGTGAAAAAAGAAGCTACGGGAACATCCCCATAGCTTTAACGTAATTTCAATATGTCGTTTGGCGTGCAGTCAAGAAATTCACACAATCTGGCAAGTATCGCAAGGTCTACTCTGGTGACTTTGCCCTTGCAGTAATTATTGAGCTGCGTGCGTTGGAGCTTACAGGCTTCACATACCTTGTTCTTGCTGATATTCTTCTCTTTCAAGAGCCGCTCTAAATCAATGTATACCATCATTCTTTTACACCCGTCCTTTTGGTTAAATTATATATACAACTGTATTGAAAAATAAGATGTATTACAGTACACTGTATGTATATACAGGGTAAAGGAGTATTCTGGATGGGCAGGAAGAAATCAATCGTTCTTGCCGCTGTATTTATTGTGGCAGTCATAGCGGCAGATTATTTACAGAATGGACGGGAAATGTCAGTTTACAACAGCCGTTCCTTTACGGCAGGAACTTATAAGGAAGAACACCTTATTGTGGTGGTGAACAGGCTGTATATCCCCGACAAAATGGATTGTGCAAGGGAGATCGTCAGAAAATGCAGGGAAAATGACTTTAACAACATACTGTTCAGCTATGATTATGGTATCCCCAATGAGCTGCACGCTTCGGTGTACCTGTCTGAACATGACGTGAAAAGAGGTGAACCCGTATTCAGACTTAGTTACACAGTAAAAGGGGGTACTCTGACCGACTATAACATTGTGGACAATCCACAGGAGTTTGAATTGACGGTTGAATAAAAACGACCAAAGGCAGGACGGACAGGCGGCGTGCGAAGCGAAAGCCGCTGGTTCGTCCTAGCCGTGTTGGGGCGGCTTGCCGCCACAACCATTCGCCCCCGGTATCTAACAGGGGGGCACAAATACAATAGGAAACAGTCAAAGAAGTTAGGAAAGTCCTTGTAAAATAAGGACTTTTTCTACTTTCAGAGGGTGTCAACTGGAACGCTTCTAGTTGACACTTTTTCCAGAATGGAGGGATTTTTACTGAATGATACAGACTGGAACACAGAGTTAAAAGAAAAGCGGCTGGCATACGGCGTTTCACAAAACAAGCTGGCGGTGACGGCTGGCATTACAAGGCAGTATCTTGGCAAGATAGAGTCCGGCAGTGCTGCTCCCAGTGAGGAAATCAAAGAAAACCTGCTGCAAGCTCTGGAACGGTACAATCCAGAAACACCGCTTACCATGCTATTTGATTATGTGCGGATACGCTTTCCCACCACGGACGTGCGGTTTGTGGTCGAAACCATCCTTAAATTGAAGCTGGACTTCATGATACATGAGGACTTCGGTTTCTACTCCTATCCAGAGCATTACTACATGGGGGATATCTTCGTTTTGGTTTCCCCCGAACAGGAAAAGGGGGTGCTGCTGGAACTGAAAGGAAAAGGCTGCCGCCAGTTTGAAAACTTCCTGCTGGCACAGCATAGGAGCTGGTACGACTTCTTCACGGACGCTCTCTGCGAGGGCGGCGTATTCAAGCGGATAGACCTTGCCATCAACGACAGGGTGGGGATACTGGACATTCCAGAGCTGACCGCTAAATGCAGGAATGAGGAATGTATTTCCGTATTCCGAAGTTTCAAGTCCTACCGCTCCGGCGAGCTGGTGCAGAGCCATGAGGAAAACAAGTCCGGCATGGGGCATACGCTCTATATCGGTTCGCTGAAATCAGAAGTCTACTTCTGTGTGTATGAAAAAGATTACGAGCAGTTCGTAAAATACGACATCCCCGTTGAGGAAACACCTGTCAAGAACCGTTTTGAAATCCGCTTGAAGAACGAGCGAGCTTACTATGCGGTGCGTGACCTGCTGACCTACTATGACGCTGAACGCACAGCCTTTTCCATTATCAACCGCTATGTACGGTTTGCAGATAAAGATGAAACAAAACGACGGAGTGAATGGCAGACCAATGAACGTTGGGCGTGGTTTCTCGGTGAGGGGCGTGGGCGGCTGAAACTGACGACCGAACCAGAACCGTACAATTTCCAGCGTACCTTAAACTGGCTGGCAAGGCAGGTCGCCCCTACCTTGCAGGTAGCGGAAAAGCTGGATAAACAGAATAACACGACAATCATTAAGGACATGGTGAAACATGCGAAGCTCTCCGACCGATTGGAAAAGGTCTTGCGGCAGCTCTCTGTCACCGTGGAAGAAATGACGGTCAAGGACAAGGGGGAATAAGAAAATGTGGCACATATTGTTTGACCTGCTGCTGGTATCGGCAGGCATGGGAATGGGCGTGGTGCTTATGTGTATCCTGCAAGTCGGGAAAGAAGCGGACACCCACTTAGAAGAAATGGAAAGGAGCAATGAAAAATGAACTTTGGACAGAACCTTTATAACTGGTTTTTGAGTAATGCACAGAGTCTTGTGCTAATGGCAATCGTGGTGATTGGCATTTACTTAGGCTTTAAGCGTGAGTTCAGTAAGCTGATTGGCTTTCTGGTGATTGCCTTAATTGCTGTCGGTCTGGTGTTCAACGCTGGCGGCGTAAAAGACGTACTCTTAAACCTGTTCAACAAGATTATCGGAGCTTAAAATCAAGGGTTTGCGCCTGCCGCAAACCTACCTCTCCCCCTATGGGAGTTCGGGCATAGGGGGAATGAAAAGGGGGTGACGGAATGGTACAAAAAGACATCTTCACGGAGATACAGGCAAAAATCGGGTGTGACAGACGTACCGAGCTGCCCTACCACAAACGTGAAATCTGGCAGGAAATCAAAAAGCTGCCGCTTGCTGCCTATCCGCTGAACCAATTAGAAGAATTTTCCCACTTTGTATTTGATGTAGATTATCCGGTCTTGGTGGGAATACTAACAGAATTGAAAGGACGTGATTTATCATTATGTATGAAATGAGATTATACATCCTCAACACTACGAAACCTTACAGTGACGACGAGGACGAGTATGCAGGTGCATGGTTCAACTGCCCTGTAACCTTTGAGGAAATCAAGGAAAAGCTAGGCGTGGAAAAAGAGGAAGATTTTGAAATCGAGGACTACGAGCTGCCCTTTTCCCTAAGTCCTGATATGCCCCTTTGGGAAATCAACGCCCTGTGCCGCATGGTGCAGGAAATCGAGGGCACGCCCCTTGGCAATGAATTAAGCGAGATACAGGCAAAGTGGTTTCACAACATCAGCGACTTTTTCGACCACAAGGACGAGATACGCCACTATGATGTGCCGGACTCCGCTTCTCTGGCAGAATACCTTGTCATGGAGGAACACCGCTTTGGGGAGCTGCCGCCGGAACTTATGAAGCACATAGACTTCATTTCCTACGGTCATGAGCTGGAACAAAGCGACGAATACCTCTTTACGACCAGCGGCGTATTCCGCTATCGGTAAGGCGGTGGCTGCCTTTGGAGGAAATGCGTATCTATATTGCCAACCTTGGCAAGTACAACGAGGGGGAGCTTATAGGCGACTGGTTCACGCCGCCTGTGGACTACGACGAGATGGCAGAACGGATTGGCTTGAATGACCGATACGAAGAATACGCCATCCATGACTATGAGCTGCCCTTTGAAATCGACGAGTACACGCCCATTGAGGAAGTCAACCGCCTGTGCGCTATGGTGGAAGAACTGGACTATCCGCTGGATGAGGTGATTGACGACCTGCTCTGCCATTTTTGCAGCGTGGAGGAACTCTACGACCACAAGGACGACATCATCCAGTACCCTTGCGACAACATGGTGGACGTTGCCTACCACTTGATTGACGAGTGCGGCGTTCTGGGCGAGATACCCGACCGATTGCGTAACTACATAGACTATGAAGCCTTTGCCCGTGACATTGACTTGGAGGGGTGCTTCATAGAAACCAGATACGGAGTCTTTGAGTGCCCGTATTAACAAGCTGGCAGACCTGCACAAACGTGTGATTCTGGCAGCTTATTTTAATAGCAGCAGTCTGTGAAATGCAGGCTGCTGTTTCCATTTTAGAAGAAAGGAATGGTACAAAACATTGAAGAAAATAAGAAGCTATACCAGCATTTGGAGCGTGGAAAAGGTCATTTACGCTATCAATGACTTTCAGCTCCCGTTCCCCATCACATTCACACAGATGGCTTGGTTCGTGGTATCCCTGTTTGCGGTGATCGTATTTGCGGAGCTGCCGCCCCTAAACATGATTGACGGGGCGTTCCTCAAATACTTTGGTATCCCTGTGGCGGTGACGTGGTTCATGAGCCAGAAAACCTTTGACGGAAAGAAGCCCTACGGTTTCCTAAAATCCAGTATCAGTTACCTGCTGCGCCCGAAAGTGACCTATGCCGGAAAAGCGGTGAAGCTGAAAACAAAACTATTGAATACCGCCATAACGGCAGTTAGGAGTGATGTGTATGTTCCCCATTAAATATATCGAAAACAATCTGGTGTTCAACCATGACGGGGAGTGCTTTGCCTACTATGAACTGATACCCTACAATTATTCGTTCCTGTCGCCGGAGGAAAAGTACATGGTACATGACAACTTCCGGCAGCTTATCGCACAGAACCGTGATGGAAAGATACACGCCTTGCAGATCAGCACCGAGTCCAGTATCCGGCAGACACAGGAACGCTCCAAAAAAGAGGTCACAGGCCGGCTCCGTGAGGTGGCTTGTGCAAAGATAGACGAACAGACCGAAGCGTTGGTTGAAATGATTGGGGAAAATCAGATTGACTACCGCTTTTTTCTTGGCTTTAAGCTGCTGGTGAACGAGGAAGAAATCAGCTTGAAGCACGCCGGAAAGTCCGCTGCTATGACTTTTGCTGATTTTCTGTACGAGGTCAACCACCAGCTCATGGGGGATTTTGTATCCATGAGCAATGATGAAATTGCCCGTTTCCAAAAGATGGAAAAACTCTTGGAGAGCAAAATATCCCGCCGCTTTAAAATCCGGCGTTTGGAAAAGCACGACTTCGGCTATCTAATCGAGCATATCTACGGGAAAACAGGCGTTGCCTATGAGGACTATGCCTACGACTTCCCGGTAAAGAAGCTGAAAAAAGAAACATTGGTGAAGCGGTACGACCTTATCCGTCCGACACGCTGCCAGATCACAGAGAACCAGCGTTACTTAAAGCTGGACAGTGAGGAACAGACGACCTATGCCGCCTACTTCACGATTAACAATATCGTCGGTGAGCTGAATTTTCCATCTTCGGAAATCTTCTACTATCAGCAGCAACAGTTCACATTCCCTGTGTCCACGTCTATGAATGTGGAAATCGTCACAAACAAGAAAGCATTGACGACGGTAAGGAACAAGAAGAAAGAGCTGAAAGACTTGGATAACCACGCTTGGGAGTCTAACAACGAAACCAGCAACAACGTGGTGGACGCTCTGGACTCTGTAAATGAGCTGGAAACCACCTTAGACCAGTCCAAAGAGTCCATGTATAAGCTGTCCTACGTGGTGCGTGTGGCGGCTGACAGCTTGGACGAGCTGAAACGCCGCTGTGATGAAGTCAAGGACTTTTACGACGACCTCAATGTGAAGCTGGTTCGTCCGTTCGGGGATATGCTTGGTTTGCATGGGGAATTTCTTCCAGCCAGCAAGCGGTATATCAATGACTATATCCAGTACGTGACAAGTGATTTTCTGGCAGGTCTTGGATTTGGTGCGACACAGCAGTTAGGGGAAAGCGACGGTATCTATATCGGCTATAACCTTGACACGGGCAGAAATGTGTACTTAAAACCGAGCCTTGCGGCACAGGGAGTCAAAGGCTCTGTCACAAATGCGCTGGCGGCTGCGTTTCTTGGTTCACTTGGGGGCGGTAAGTCCTTTTGCAACAACCTCATTGTCTACTATGCGGTGCTGTTCGGCGGCAGTGCGGTCATTGTAGACCCAAAATCCGAGCGTGGAAACTGGAAAGAAACGCTGCCGGAGATTGCACATGAAATCAATATCGTGAACCTTACCAGTGAAGCGAAAAATAAAGGACTACTTGACCCTTACGTGATTATGAAGAACTTAAAGGACGCTGAAAGCCTTGCAATCGACATCCTGACCTTTTTAACAGGGATCAGCAGCCGTGACGGTGACAAGTTCCCGGTGCTTAGAAAGGCAATCCGTTCTGTCACACAGGGCAAAAGGCGAGGTCTTTTGTGCGTCATTGACGAGCTGCGGAAAGAGGACAGGCCTGTTGCCAACAACATAGCGGAGCATATCGAGAGCATGGTGGACTATGACTTTTCCCACCTGCTCTTTTCCGACGGTACGGTGGAACAGTCCATCAGCTTAGATAAACAACTCAACATCATACAGGTGGCTGATTTGGTGCTGTCAGACCGTGACACGAAGTTTGAAGAATACACCACAATGGAACTGCTCTCCGTGGCTATGCTTATTGTAATCAGCACCTTTGCCCTCGACTATATCCACTCTGACCGAAGCATTTTTAAGATGGTGGACTTAGATGAAGCGTGGACATTCTTACAGGTGGCACAGGGCAAGGCTCTGTCCAACAAGCTGATACGTGCAGGACGTTCCATGAACGCCGCCGTTTATTTCGTGACACAGAACTCCGGCGACGTGGACGACGAGAAGATGAAAAACAATATCGGTCTGAAATTTGCGTTCCGCTCTACGGACATCAGCGAGATCAAGAACACGCTGGAATTTTTCGGGGTGGACAAAGACGACGAGAACAACCAGAAACGGCTACGGGATTTGGAGAACGGACAATGCCTGTTTCAAGACCTCTACGGTCGGGTGGGCGTGATCCAGATACATCCCGTCTTTGCCGACCTGTTCCACGCCTTTGACACCAGACCGCCAATCCAGACAGAAGAAACGAGGTGAAGCCTATGCGTAAACATAAAATCCTGCGCTATGCAGGTATCACCCTCTTAGTCATTGTGGGTATCCTCGTTTTCCTGTCCATCACGGGTACGGTGGCTCATGCCGCCGGATTGGTGGACGACACGGTGGACGCTGCCAACCAGTATTCTAAGTATCCGCTGGAAAACTACCAGCTTGACTTCTACGTGGACAGCTCATGGGATTGGCTGCCTTGGAACTGGCTGGACGGTATCGGCAAAAGTATCCAGTACGGCTTATACGCCATCACCAACTTTGTCTGGACAGTGAGTATGTACATCTCTAACGCCACAGGGTATGTGGTACAGGAAGCTTACAAGCTGGACTTTATCTCCGATACCGCAAACGCAATCGGAACAAACATCCAGATACTTGCCGGGGTAAATGCAGGCGGCTTCGCTGCACAGGGGTTCTATGTGGGTTTCCTGCTTATCCTTGTGCTGCTGGTGGGTATCTACGTGGCGTACACAGGACTTATCAAGAGGGAAACCACAAAGGCTGTCCATGCAGTCGTCAACTTCCTTGTGGTGTTCGTCCTGTCAGCGTCCTTTATCGCTTACGCTCCCAACTATATCACAAAAATCAATGACTTTTCCTCGGACATCAGCAGTGCGGCACTGTCACTGGGTACGAAAATCACGCTGCCGGACTCCGACAGTCAAGGGAAAGACAGTGTGGACTTGATACGTGACAGCCTGTTTTCCATACAGGTACAGAAGCCGTGGCTGTTATTGCAGTACGGCAACTCCGATATGGAGGACTTGGGTGCAGACCGTGTGGAGAGCCTGCTCTCTGCCAGTCCGGACACCGACACCAGAGAGGATACGGTGATTGCGGAAATCGAGGACAAGGACAACCCGAATATGAGCGTCACAAAGACTATGAGCCGCTTAGGAACGGTGGTATTTCTGTTCCTGTTCAATATCGGTATTTCCGTCTTTGTGTTCCTGCTTACGGGTATGATGATTTTCTCACAAGTGCTGTTCATTATCTACGCCATGTTCCTGCCCGTGAGCTTTATCCTGTCCATGATACCGTCTTATGAGGGCATGGCAAAGAAAGCCATCACAAAGCTGTTTAACACCATCATGATGAGGGCAGGCATTACTCTCATTATCACCGCCGCCTTTAGCGTGAGTACCATGTTCTACGCTATCTCGGCAGGCTATCCGTTCTTTATGATTGCCTTTTTGCAGATCGTCACCTTTGCAGGTATCTATTTCAAATTGGGCGATTTGATGGGAATGTTCAGCCTGCAATCCGGCGACGCACAGCAGGTCGGCAGGCGTATCCTCCGGCGACCTTATATGCTCTTAAACCGTGGGGCAAGGCGCATGGAGCGTCGTGTCGGCAGGACGTTAGCCGCTGGCATGGCTGGCGGTGCGGTAGGTGCTGCGGTGGCTTCTGGCAGCCGTCAACCCGATACAAGGAAATCAGCGGACAGGCAGAACCACGCCACAGGCAGCCGCCCCAACCACGATTCCGGGCAATCCGGCGATACCGCCACCTTTGGCAAGCGTGCTGGCTCTAAAGTGGGTGCGGTGCTGGATACAAAGCAGAGAGTCAAAGACAAGGCACAGTCCGTCAAAGAACAGGTCAAGGATATGCCGATACAGGCAGGTTACGCCGTCCATTCCGTGAAAGAACGGGCAAAGGAAAACGTGTCCGACTTCAAGCGTGGCATGGTGGAGGAAAAAACCAGCCGTCAGCAAGGACGGGCGGCAAGGCAGGACAGCCACAGGCAGACCATAGCGGAAAAGCGCATGGCAATGGAAAGAGCAAAGCCAACAGGCTCAACGGTAAAAGGTGTTTCGTCTGTCCATGAGCGACCAGCCACAATGCCTGTATCCGGCGCAACGACACCACAGGCGACCGCTGCGAAAGGTGCAGCTCCTAAGACAGAGCCGACCAGCAAGGAACGTCCGGCGGCAGTATCCAGAGAAAGCTATGAGAAGCCGCCGACCACGAAAGGCAAAGAGCCAGCGGTAAAACCACAGGAACAGCGCACGCAAGTGGTACGGGAGTCTGGGGCACGTTCCCAGACGGTAAAAGAGCCAGCAAAGCCACAGGCGGTAAAAGAGCCTGTTCTTGCCGGAACTAAGACCATTCGGCAAACCAATACGCAAAAAACAAGCCGGAACATCCAGCGTAACACTGTGAAGAAATCTACTACCCACAACACGAAGAAAGGACGGAAAAAATGAAGCTGCGGCATTTAGCACTGCTTGGTGGGATTTTCACGGTGATTATCAGCCTGCTGCTGTTTCTGTTTATTGTCACATCCGACGACGAGGAAAGCGGCGGCAGTTCTGGCTTTGACTATTCGGGCATGAACCTGTCAGCAGAGGTCTTGAAACACCAGCCGACCGTGGAAAAGTATGCGAAGCAATACGGCATTTCAGACTATGTGAATTACCTGCTTGCTATCATGCAGGTGGAGTCCGGCGGCACAGCGGTGGACGTTATGCAGTCCAGCGAGTCTTTAGGTCTGCCGCCCAACTCTTTAGGAACAGAGCAGTCCATTGAACAGGGATGTAAATATTTTGCTTCTCTGCTTGCTTCAGCAAAAGCAAAAGGCTGTGATATAAACACCGTCGTCCAGGGCTACAACTATGGCGGCGGTTTTATTGATTATGTGGCAAGCCACGGGAAAAAGTACACCTTTGAACTGGCGGTCAGCTTCGCAAGGGAGAAATCCGGCGGTGTCAAAGTGACTTATAAAAATGAAATATCCATCAAAGAAAATGGCGGCTGGCGGTACAAGTACGGAAATATGTTTTACGTCCGTCTGGTAGCACAATATCTGGCAGTACCCAATTTCAACAACGCCACGGTACAGGCAATCTTCAATGAAGCTCTCAAATATCAAGGCTGGACGTATGTGTTTGGGGGCGATAACCCGAACACCAGCTTTGATTGCAGCGGTCTGGTGCAGTGGTGCTATGGAAAGGCTGGTATCAGCCTGCCGAGGGTAGCGCAAGACCAATACGACGCAACACAGCATATCCCACTGTCACAGGCGAAAGCTGGTGATTTGGTATTCTTCCACAGTACCTACAATGCCGGAACCTATGTCACCCATGTGGGGATATATGCAGGAAATAACCGTATGTATCACGCCGGAAACCCGATTGGCTATGCAGACCTTAACACTTCGTACTGGCAGCAACACATCATTGGTGCTGGACGTGTGAAATCCAACTAAGACAGAAAGGAAATGGTAACTATGAGATTTAAGAAAAAAGAAAAAGAAACAAAACCCAACAAGACGAAAAAAGTGCGTGTTCTAAAAGCAGGCACGCACAAGAAATCCGTGATTGTCCTGTGGCTGGTGCTGATTGCCAGCGTCAGCTTCGGGGTGTATAAGAACTTCACCGCCATTGATATGCACACCGTCCATGAGAAAGAGGTCATAGAGCAGCGTATCGTGGATACCAACAAGATTGAAAACTTTGTCAAGGACTTTGCCAAAGCCTACTATTCATGGGGGAATAACAAAGAAGCCATTGAAGCAAGGACAAAAGCCATCAGTCAGTATCTAACAAAGAGCTTGCAGGACTTGAACGTGGACACGGTGAGAAGCGATATTCCCACCAGTTCTATGGTGAATGAGGTGAAAATCTGGAACTTGGAGCAGGCTGGCACAGACGAGTATACCGTCCTCTATTCGGTCGATCAGACCATCATAGAGGGCGACCAGACCAGCCGTAATGCTGCTTCTTACACGGTGGTGGTTCATGTAGATGGCGACGGGAACATGGTAATCACAAAGAACCCGACTATCAGCCGGATACCAGCAAAATCCGGCTACGAGCCAAAGGCAGCGGAAAGTGACGGAACGGTGGACGCTACCACCACAGAGGAAGTGACCGAGTTCTTGGAAACATTCTTCAAGCTGTATCCGGCGGCTACGGATAAGGAGCTTTCCTACTATGTGGCTGGCAATGCGCTGAAACCTGTAAACACTGATTATCTGTATTCCGAGCTAATCAATTCGCTGTTTACAATGGATGGGGATAAGGTCAAGGTGTCGGTATCGGTGAAGTATCTCGACCAGAGGACAAAGGCGGCACAGATTTCACAGTTTGACTTGATACTGGTAAAAATGGACGGTAACTGGAAGATTGTAAAGTAACAAAATTGTTGGGTGGTGAAATTCATTGCCGCCATTATCAAAAAAACATATTGACAATCATCTATGTGTTGCATATAATAATCATATAGATGATTGTCTATGGGAGGTGATAAAATGGATTTAGACGCAAAAAAAACTGCTATTATTTTTAAGGCTTTTTGTGATGAAAACCGTATAAAAATTTTGCAGTTACTTAAAACAGGTGAAAAGTGTGCTTGTATGTTATTAGAAGAAATCAACGTAACACAACCTACACTATCGCACCATATGAAAATTCTCTGCGACTCTGGTGTTGTTAAAGGGCGTAAAGAAGGGAAATGGACACATTATTCTATCTCTCCAGAGGGTGCAGCTTACGCAATGAACTGTTTACAAGCTCTTACCAAAATAGAAATTCAAGATAACGAATTGTCGTGTTGTGGAAAGTAAAATTAACACTTCTCAACACGACATAATAAAACAGCAATATATAGATAGATTTAAATATGACTATATATCAGAAAGGGATTTTGATTATGCAAACACTAGAATTAGGATGGGATTTTTTTCAGAATGAAATCCTTGGAATGGGTTGGTTAAATAGACTTATAGGAGTTCTGCTAAATACGATTGGTTTAGATACTACGAGTCGTATAGGCGGCAGCGTACAATTCTTCTTGTATGATACCATTAAAATTATGGTATTACTTGGAGTCTTGATTTTAATAATCTCTTATATTCAGAGTTATTTTCCACCAGAACGAACTAAGAAAATTCTTGGGAAATTTCATGGGATATGGGCGAATATACTTGCTGCTTTGCTTGGAACGGTAACGCCCTTTTGCTCGTGTTCGTCCATTCCACTGTTTATTGGATTTACAAGTGCTGGTTTACCACTTGGAGTAACCTTTTCTTTTTTGATTTCATCACCAATGGTTGACTTAGGCTCTCTTGTTTTATTAATGAGTATATTCGGATGGAAAGTTGCCATTGTTTATGTGATATTAGGTCTTGTAATTGCAGTTGTCGGTGGTACATTGATTGAAAAAATGCACCTTGAAGATCAAGTTGAAGAATTTATTCGTAAAGGTAGTTCAGTTGATGTACCGCAAGAAGAATTACAATTTAAAGACAGAATGGGGTATGCTTGGGAACAAGTAGTTTCGACTGCAAGAAAGGTTGCACCTTATGTATTAGTAGGCGTTGGTATCGGTGCTTTCATTCATAACTGGATACCAGAACACTTGATTGTGAAAGCGTTAGGAACAGGAAATCCCTTTGGAGTTATTATTGCTACTATTGCAGGTGTTCCTATGTATGCTGACATATTTGGCACAATTCCTATTGCCGAAGCATTACTAGCAAAAGGAGCAATGCTTGGTGTGGTTTTATCTTTTATGATGGGTGTTACAACACTTTCTTTGCCATCAATGGTTATGTTAAAAAAAGCGGTAAAACCAAAATTATTAGGTATATTTGTAGCAATTTGTACGCTTGGAATTATTATTGTAGGGTACTTTTTCAATGTTTTTCAATACCTACTTATATAATAATATAAAAATTTAAAGGAGGATTTTATTATGTCATTGTTTAATCGTGGAAAAAAGAAAGAGGAAGAAACAAGAACGCCAGCTTGCGCTTGTAATGGTAGTTGTTGTACAAGTGAAGCAAAGGAAATCACTGACTCTTGCTGTGGTGCAGCAAACGACGGTATCTGTTGTATTAAGGTACTTGGCTCTGGATGTAAGAGTTGCCATGCTCTGCTAGAAAGTGCAAAAGAAGCTATAAAGACAATGGGAGTTTCTGTGGAAGTGGAATACGTGACCGATATGCAGAGAATAATGGAATATGGTGTTATGAGTATGCCAGCTTTAGTAGTTAATGAAAATGTTGTTTCTATGGGAAAAGTATTAAAACCTGTTGAAGTTGAAAACTTATTGCATAGATTAGGCTTCTAAGGAGGAATGTTGCTGTGTCTAAAGAAAAGAGTATCAATGTTTTTCAGAAATATTTATCTGTATGGGTAATTATATGCATGATTACAGGGGTACTTATTAGTAAATATATTCCGAGCATTCCTGCCGTTTTGAATAAGTTTGAATATGCAAAAGTTTCTATACCAATGGCATTGTTAATATGGCTAATGATTTATCCAATGATGATGAAAGTTGACTTTAAAAGCATTAGAAATGTTAGCAAAAATCCTAAAGGTCTATTTATCACTTGGATTACGAATTGGTTAATCAAGCCTTTTACGATGTATGGTATTGCCAGTTTGTTCTTTTTTGTGGTTTTTAAATCTTTAATCACGCCAGAACTTGCAACAGAATACCTTGCAGGAGCGGTCTTGCTGGGGGCAGCACCTTGTACAGCTATGGTATTTGTATGGAGTTCACTTACGAAAGGAAATCCTGCATATACCGTAGTACAGGTAGCGACAAATGATTTAATTATTCTTGTGGCTTTTGTACCAATAGTAAAATTTTTGCTTGGTGTATCCAATGTTTCAGTACCTTGGGATACGCTCATATTATCGGTAGTATTATTTGTAGTTATACCGCTAATAGCCGGAATGGCTACCCGATATTATGTAATAAAGAATAAAGATAGAAATTACTTTGAAAATATTTTTATACACAAATTTGATAATGTAACCAGTATAGGGCTTTTGCTAACACTTGTGATGATATTTTCATTTCAAGGTAAAGTGTTTTTAGAAAATCCATTGCACATAGTTTTAATTGCGGTGCCATTAATTTTACAAACATTTTTAATTTTTGCAATCGCATATATAGCGTGTCATATATTTAAACTGCCCTATAATATCGCTGCCCCTGCTGGTATGATAGGTGCGTCAAACTTTTTTGAGCTTTCCGTTGCAGTGGCGATTGCTCTATTCGGAACGACTTCACCTGCTGCATTGGCAACAACAGTGGGCGTTTTAACAGAAGTTCCTGTCATGTTGCTCTTAGTGAAAATTGCAAATAACACGAAAGGCTGGTTTTTAAATGAATAAAAGAAAAGTTGCATTTATCTGTGTTCATAATTCATGCCGAAGTCAAATAGCAGAAGCCTTAGCTAAACATCTTGCTTCGGATGTTTTTGAAAGCTATTCTGCTGGTACTGAAATAAAGGCACAGATCAATCAAAATGCTGTTCAGCTTATGAAACAGATTTATGGTATTGATATGGAGAAAGACCAATACTCAAAATTGATTGAGGATATTCCCACACCAGATATTGCAATATCTATGGGGTGTGATGTCGGTTGCCCTTATATTGGCAAAGCATTTGATGATAATTGGGGATTGATTGACCCGACTGGACAGGACGATGAAATATTCAAAAGTGTCATTAATCAGATTGAAAAAAATGTATTACAGCTTAAAGAAACTCTAATAAAAGTATGATAAAAACAAAATGGATACTATGCCCTATTTGTAAGGGCAAAACACGAAGTCAGGTTAGGACAGATACAGTTTTAATCAACTACCCTTTATATTGCCCCAAATGCAAACAAATAAGTTTAATTTCAGTAAAGAATTTTGCTATAACTGTAATTAAAGAGCCAGATGCTTAGACACAGAGCCAATAATTTGAGAGTTTCTATTCTCTAATTATTGGCTTGTTTTTATTACTTACCCCATACTCCATATGATCTGTGCGAAACAAAAATGGAGGAACTAATCTTCCCCCATTTCCTTTGATTCGATGATACCAGAAGCGACACTTTCCATGATAACCATATCTTTGTCGTCGAAAGTATCAAGCTGCTGCTCCAACTGTCTGCGGCGAGTGCTTTTCACTTTGTCGCTGGACGGCAGGAAAATTTCATCAACGGACACATTGAGTAAAGTTACAAGGTCGTAAAACACCTGTAAACTTGGGTGCTGCCCTTTATTCTCAATGTTCGTCAGATAGCGTGGGTCAATCTCAATTTTTGCTCCCACCTGTTCACGGGTCAGACCTTGTTTCATCCTTGCCGCTTTAATGGCAAGTCCAAAGGCTCTGAAATCGTATTTATCTTCTGTTTTACGCATAGTTAATCACCTCACTACATTTTACTGTTCCTAAAGAATTTGCGACAGGTACAGCAAAACGTATTGTAAGGTTTATTAGTTCCTATTGTATAGGAAAACAACAAATTTATATGCTGCTTGGCGGTAATAAAAAAAACCGTTGTCAGCAGTAACGCTTTTATACGCCCATTTCGATAAAACGACGGTTTATACAGCCGCCGTTTTATTTTTTCCTAACGGTGGACAGACTACTGGATGGTTTTGTTTTAGCGGCTTTAGGAGGCAGCCGCATGGAACGCCTGCATATTCGACAACATTCGATCATTGGTAGAGCGTTAAAAAAATCCATTTAATTTCTGCGGTATTCTATACTCCTGTATATGGTTTTTCACGTCATACAGCAGGAACAATTCAGATAGCACAAGATCAGTACGTCAGTATTGCCCTTGTGCTTTTTTGCTGCACAAAACTTTTTCAAAAAGTTTTTGCGGTTAGGTATCAAATCCCACCTCTTGCGGCGAGTGTTAGTGCGAAAAGAGGTAGAAGCCTTTTCGCTTTAGCAACTTTAGCTGGAAAGGAGGTGAGATTATGAAGCCATCTTCTTTCGAGAACGCTATCAGACTTCAATTTGATTGTCTGGCTCGCAAGGTTGTAGGTACAACCGTAAAGGACTACAACCGTGAGCTTGGCAGACGTGCAAAGCGTGAAACTCCATTCTGTGAGCTGCCGGAAATGGAATTAAACCATATCGGCACTTGCGACGAATACTCGGTTGAATTTACAGCCTTTGACGTATTCGGCAATGAAATCCGTATCTATGATGAACAGCTATGTGAAGCAATCAAAGAATTAAATGAAAGACGACGTAACATTCTGCTTATGTCCTACTTTCTTGAGATGACCGACGCTGAAATTGCAGAGGTCATGGAAATGGAACGATTTTCCGTTTGTAGAAACAGGCTGCACACATTAAAGCTAATCAGAGATATGTATGAGGAGGGATAAAACATGATGAAGTCTACAAAGAAGTGCCCGCTATTTTCCACGATCAGCTCGGCTGCTGACGGTGACGAGGTAGCAATCGGAAAGATTTTAAACCACTATGACGCTTACATATCAAAAGCCAGTTTGCGCCCGTTTTATGACGAACACGGAAATATGTATATCGTGGTCGATATGGAACTGAAAGGCAGAATAAGAGCTGCGCTGATTGAAGCAATTTTGGGATTTGAAGTCAAAGTGAAATAAGTGTAACAGAGAGTGTCTACCACCTCATTTCCACTCTTTACCGTTCTTTGAAAACTGAATAAAGTAATCAGATACGCTTGATATGCGGCGAGCCTGCGGACTGGAACGCCACGACCACTGAAAGGAGGGATACCGGCGAGCGACCACGCCAGTGATCCGCAAGCAACTGTTGGAAAGGTTGCTGCCATGACCCGTATATCAGAATAATGATACACCCGTATGACACGGTTCACCCATCAGAATGGGAATGGTGAAAGTCCAGTGGAGCTTCCGAAGCCGTCTGATTACTTATTATATACAGATAGACAAAATCTTTCATAATGTACAAGCATTTTTGCATACTTTGTAAATATAGTGTAGTGAGGTGGTTTTATGGCGAATGACGCAAAAGTAGTTTGCAAGAATGTTTTTAAGAATAGTGATACGGCGGCTTTGCAAAAAATGTTTACTCTGAAATGGATAGAGCTGATAAATCAATTTGAAAAAAGTAAGGGGCAGCCTACTCCTGCAAGATGATAGACAAACTATCCTGCCAAGTGTTATAATAACATTAGCAGTGATAGTTTGTTTTGTCTTCTCTGAAAAGGAGAACAAAACATGATGAATAAGTCAAGGGTTGCTATATATTGCCGCTTATCAGAAGAAGATAGAAACAAACAATCAGAAACAGACGACAGTAACAGTATTCAAAATCAAAAGTCTATGCTGCTTCAATATTCTTTAGAACAAGGTTGGGAAGTCTATAACATATACAGTGATGATGATTACACTGGTTCTGATCGACGACGACCAGAGTTTAACAAGTTATTGAATGACGCAAAAGACCGCAAATTTGATATTATCTTATGTAAGACTCAATCCAGATTTACCAGAGAGCTTGAATTGGTGGAAAAATATATTCACGGTCTATTTCCTATCTGGGGTATCCGTTTCATCAGTATTGTAGATAATGCTGATACCGCCAACAAAGGGAATAAGAAATCAAGACAGATTAACGGTCTGGTGAATGAATGGTACTTAGAGGATATGTCGGAGAATATCAAGAGTGTGCTGACAGACCGAAGAAAAAACGGTCACCATATTGGAGCGTTCGCACTCTACGGTTACAAAAAAGACCCTGACGTAAAAGGGCATTTGATTATTGATGAAGAAGCTGCACAGGTTGTCAGAGAAGTTTTTACACTGTTTTCAAAAGGCTATGGCAAAACTGCCATTGCCCGTATGCTGAATGACCGAGGTATCCCCAATCCAACGGAATACAAAAGGCTTCATGGCTTACGCTGGCGCACACCCAAAGGCAAGAACAGTACCCTCTGGAAATATTATGCTATTTCCGATATGCTGGTAAATGAAATTTATATTGGCAATATGGTACAGGGAAAATATGGGAGCGTATCTTACAAGACGAAACAAAATAAGCCACGCCCTAAAAGTGAGTGGTATATTGTCGAGGGTACGCACGAACCGATTATTGACCGTGAATTGTGGGATAAGGTGCAAGCGTTGATAGCTCAAAAGGCAAAACCATTTACAGTAGGTACAATCGGGTTATTCGCTAAAAAAGCTCGCTGCATGAACTGCGGTTATGTAATGCGTTCTAACAAACAGGCTGATGGGCGACGTTATTTAGGATGTTCCAGCCGCCATGTTTCTAAGGACGCTTGTATAGGTTCTTTTATCTCTGTACCTAAATTGGAACAGGCGGTGATTGCTGAAATCAACAAGCTGTCTGCCGCATATCTGGATAAGGATGAACTGGAACAAAACGTAACCTTTAACAGTGATGTAAAAGGCAAACAAAACGCTCTGAAAGAGGAAATTGCTGCATATCAAAGCAAGATTGCAGAATACACCAAAGGTATCCGAGAATTGTATTTAGACAAAGTTAAGGGTATCTTGTCAGAGCAAGATTATTTGGATTTATCCAAAGACTTCTCTACTCAAAAAGAAAGGCTTGAAAAACTGGTTATTGATACGCAAAAACAGCTTGACGTTATTGAAAGAAAAATACAGGCTGGTGATAACAAACGCCAGTTAATCGAGCAATACACTAATCTTGAACACTTAGACAGGGAAATCGTTGAAACATTGATTGACTATATATTAGTTGGAAAGAAAGACCCTGTAACTAAGGAAGTACCTATCGAGATACATTGGAATTTCTAAGTTCTTGATAATCTGGTGTCCAGTATACCAGACTATCAAGGACATCTATTTAACACTCAATGTTGTTCTTACACAGTTGCACCATCTGCTGCCATATCCTCAAATAAATCGGTGATAGGATCGCCTTTTGACTGGAACTCACAGGCATTGAAGGGGACACCTCCGGCAGCCTGAGGCCAGATGCCTACGGTATGGTCAATATAGTAGGGGCCGAGGCCTGATTTCTCAATTTCCTCCATGGACAGGTTGCGGGTGAGCTGGTGTACGATGGTGGCTACCATTTCCATGTGAGCCAGTTCCTCTGTACCTGTATTGTTATCGGTATGATACCTATTTCAATTTACCGTGCGGATGTTTTATTACACAGACAAAACCGGATCACCTATACGCAGGAAAACGCTTTTTGTTATATTTTTCAATTTCTTCACAGACAGCATCGTATACGCCTGGATAAGAACAGTCCGGTCCTCCCATACTTGTACAGGGAATAAAATATTTTGGAGGAATCTGGCTGCAGATTTTTTCTATCTCGGCTGCAATTTTTTCATGGCTCCAGTCAATGACATCCACAATGCTGCTGTCCAGGCCTCCCATGAAGGAAATCTGACCTCCGTATTTTTTTACAAGCTCAGGTACATTGTTTGTATGAATGGTGCCCTGGTGGATATCAATTCCCATCTTGATCAGAGAGGGCACCAGATTGGCAAGGTAGGTGTCAGAGTGGTGAACAATGATACATCCATTTTCTTTGAAATATCCATACACCTTCTGATAGGCGGGAACAATGAATTCCTCAAACATCTGAGGGGAGAGGAAAGATGAAGTCTGAGTGCCAAAGTCATCATGATGAAATACGAGGTCCGGATGAATGTATTTCATCAGCTCTTTGGCATAGGCCAGCTCCCAATCAGCCATAAAATCCAGCAATTCATGCATAGCTTCCGGCTCTTCATAGAAAGCCACCATTGTCTCCTCGATTCCCATTAAGTAATATACTTTTTCCAGTATTCCCGGTGCCATAAAAGCTGCTACAAACTGTTCACTGCGGTCTACGGCATCTGCCTGTGCTTTTATGTCTGCCCAGAATTCCGGAGGGTAAACCACTTGGGGGGCTTTCACCACATCTTTCCATTTTGTAATGTCCTTCAGCGCAGCACGTCCTTCACTGTGAACAGGAAGAGGGCCTGCACATCCTTCTGGGAATGTTACGGTAACTCCCCACTGATTGACGGTAGTTTCTCCAGGCTTCATGGTATAAGCGAAGCCGCCGATACTGGTGAGTACAGGGTCGATCATAAAGGCAAAGGCTTCATGGCAGTTTACATAGCGGTCCGGATTTCCGCCCCTGATCGTTTCCAGCAGATTCTGTCTTTTCGTTAACATAAGCAAATCCTCCTTTGATTTGTCGAACTGCATTGCTGTTTGTTTTTAGTATAGAGTGAAATGTGTTTTCCGTAAATTCTATAAATAAATTGACATTACTGTATAAATTTCCTATACTTTATACAAAACATATATTCGGGTAAGGGGGGATTTTATGCGGATCAGCATGCAGATCCTATATGAAAACCTGTCGGGATTTCAGCCGGTGAGGAAAAAGATAAGAGGGTGGGAGACTTTTAAATATTTAGGGTTTCTCACCCTTAATGAGAATCATGAGGGGATAACAGAGGACTATGTCATTTTAGGTCGGGCGGAAGAATTTAACAGATATAAAATTCCTGAAACATGCGGAGTGATATGCCTGGGAAGATATGAAGGGGAAAGAAAGAAAAACCAGGAGTGGATATTTCTTTCGGAGTCTACCGAATTGGAAGAGGTGCGGCACATACTTCAAAATACGTTCCGTAAATATCTTCTCTGGGAGGAGCGTCTATGCATGGCACTTCGGCGGAATGAGGATGTGGAAAGCTATTGCCGTGTAAGTATTCCTATTTTTAATAATCCCATTTTTGTACATGACGGCAACTTTGAGATCATTGCCAGTGTCAATGAAATGGAAGGGCAGGTATCCTGGAATTATGAAGAGGACAGTGGGAAAAAGACGGTGACCATGGAGACTATGAATGACATTAAGGTATCACCGGACTATCAGGAAAGCCTAAAGACCAGAGGTCCTCAAATATTTCCCAGCCAGCAGTTTGGGTACAGGGGACTTTATGTGAATTTTTGGGCAGAGCATATGTTTCTGGGGAGGATCTGTATCAATGAACTGGGCAGAAGTTTCAGGGAGAGTGATTATCCCCTTATAGAGTATCTGGCGGAATATGTATTGGCTGCTTTGGAGAGGGGATGCCTGATACAGTCAGGAGATTCCAGGGATCTGGAACATTCTTTCTGTGAGCTTCTGCAGCATGGAAATACAGAAGAGAGCCTTCTTGTGATGCGTCTAAAGTATCAAAACTGGGATCCTTCAGACAGATATCAGTGCGTTCGGCTTCAGATAAGCAGCCGGGATTTCTCTACGCATGCGGTGGCTTATACCTGCCGGCGTCTGGAGAGCATGTTTGCAGGACTTTATGCGTTTCCTTTTCAGGAGGGGATTGCCATAATCGTGAACCTCTCCCGGATAAATTGCGCTAAGGATGAATTTTTACAGAGGTTTGCGGTCTTTCTCAGGGAAGGAATCTTTAAAGCGGGACTCAGCGGGGACGGGACAGATTTTATGAATCTCAGGTATTACTATCAGCAGTGTACGGCTGCCCTGCTGATGGGGGAAAAAGAGGACCCTACGTTTTGGATGTATAAATTCCAGGACTATGCAGTTTCTTATCTGTTTTATCAGGGATGCTGTACACTGGCACCGGAAATGTACTGTGAACCGGGGCTTTTGCTGCTCATAAAATATGACCGTGATCATGGTACGGACTTTTATGATACGCTGCGCGTATTTCTGGAAAGTGACAGGAATATAGCTCATACTGCACAGAAACTTTTTGTCCATCGAAGCACACTGCTGTACCGCCTGGAGAAAATCAGCAGGATAAGCGGACTGAACCTGGATGATTACAGAGTCCGTTTTAAGGTAATGCTTTCTATTGAACTTTTAAAGTGATCGTTCAGTAACAGTTTGGTTTTATACTGTTATACGTTGCGCTGCTTTGTAAATGTAAGGTGAAACAGAGAGGAAATATGTGCAGGACTGCATTTTTGCAGTCTGTGTGCATGTATTTGTTGTTATGAAGACGGATGGCTGAATAGTAACATTGTAGTATGGCATATTCAGAGATATGGCATACTTTGCATGGAAGTGCTATACTGTAAGAAAAGCGGAAAAAAGGAGGAGCATCATATGTACAAGACAGAAACCTATACAGCCGTGGTACCGGTAGAGGACTACATAGAGGGCTATGTGGATGTGGACACATTTTTGGAGTGCTGCAGAGCATGTCCAAACTACGATAAGATATGGTCCTGTCCATCCTATGATTTTGACGTTCTGTCGTATTGGAGGAAATACAAGACGCTGGAGCTGACAGCCGTTAAGATCATCTTTGATGAGGAGCATGCGGGTAAGGCGTTTACAAAAGAGGAACAGGATAAGATTCTGGCACAGTCCCTCCGTGTGGAGAAGGAGAAGCTGTCGGAAATGCTCTGGGAGAAGGAAAAAGAATTTCCCGGAAGCATCAGTCTGTCGGCAGGTTCCTGTAATTTATGCCATGGAAACTGTACCAGACCGGACGAAAATGCGTGCCGTTTTCCGGAAAAGATGCGTTATTCCATTGAATCAATAGGAGGCAATGTGGGACTGACACTCAGTAAGCTTATGGGAATTGAACTGGAGTGGATGGAAGAGGGAAAACTGCCCCATTATTTTGTGCTGGTGTGTGGTTTGTTAAAGTGAATTTATAAGGATAAAAAAGGAAGTTGACAAAGAAGGGAATCTGTTATACACTTTTATCATAAACTTATAAAAGTATATGATAAAAGTGTAAAGGAGAATGCATATGGATACCCTGACTGCAAGGCCAAAACTATTAAAACAGGCAAATCTTTCCCTGATACGAAAAGTGCTGAAGGCAAAAGGGACTGCCACCAGAGCAGAGATTGCCCGTGAGACAAAGATCAGCTCCACCACAGTCCGTTCTCTGCTCACGGAAATGATGCAGAATGGAGAGATTGAGAGTGTCGGATATGACGAGTCCAGCGGCGGAAGGAAAGCGGAGCGGTACGGATTCAGGCCGAACCGGTACTATGGCGCGGCCTTCTGCATAACAGGAGACCAAATATACGGCCTGCTGATCAATGTGTGCGGAGAGATCGTGGAAACTGCAAAGCTTTCCGCTGATCAGGGGGACTTTGAGAGTGCGGTCATTTCTTATCTGGATCAACAGATGGGGAAAAAAGAGATCAAGTCCATAGGGATCGGTGTGCCCGGTGCAGTGGAAGGCGGCGGTTACTGGAGAAAAAAGGAGGAAGGGGGAGAATTATATAAGGTCAATATAGGGGATAACCTTGAGAAACGCTACAAGATTCCTGTTGTGATGGAAAATGACCTGAATGCTACAGCCATTGGATTCGGGCGTTGTTATGCCAGAGAATTTCCACGTGAGAATTCAGAGAAAACCAATATGGCATTTCTGTTTTTTGAAAAAGGCTGCGTCAGTGCGGGTTTTATATCAGGGGGCAGAATTGTACGGGGAAGCAATAATTTTGCAGGAGAGCTGGGTCTGCTGCCCATGGAAAACGGAAAAATGCTGGATGAATGTATGGCCGAGCCAATGGAGGATACCAAGTATGTGAATCTTGTGATCCGCGTCATAAGCTGGATCTGTGGAATTCTGAACCCGCAGTATGTGGTACTTGGCGGACCGGATCTGAGGAAAGGGTGTATCGGACCCATCAGCGACGGACTATCTGCTTTTCTGCCGAAACATATGCTGGCCGAAATCCTCTATTCTGAGGATGTGTGGCATGATTATTTTGACGGGATGGCAAGTCTCACCGCGGGCAAGATGTTCGACGATGTGCAGTTTATAAAGGAGTAGCCATGTTTGCAAATAAAAAAGAGAGAATTCTTGACACTGGGCCGCGTATTTGCTTTTTTCTGCAGACTGCATTTGGAACTTCATTTGCTTATCTCACCAGCGGTGTGTTCCTGAGCGGGTTTGCGCTTTCCATAGGTGCAGGGGATGTGCTTGTCAGTTATCTGAGTGTGATCGTGAATATCTGTGGAGTGTTGATCCTGGCCTTTGCGGCATATCTGGAACGGTTTCAAAGCCGTAAGAAATTAACCGTTATATTAACGATACTGTCCAGGACAGCCACACTTTTTATCATTGTCATCCCTGTTGCAGTTCCAGGGCAGATGCGGATCGGGGCTTTTGTTTTCATGGTGGTTTTGGCATTTACCCTTCAAGCACAGACCACAGTGGTCCTGAATCAGTGGATGATGGGCTTTATGGATGAGAAGAAGAGCGGACGTTACATATCGCTGAGACAGACGCTGACCCTGGGAGTTACAGTTATTTTGTCTGTGGCAGGCGGTTTCTGGATGGATTTTATGAAGGGAGAGTATCTGGGATTTGCTGTTTTGTTCGCGGCAGCGGCAGTGATGAGTGTTTGTGAGATCATTCTGCTGCTGCGGACACCTGACAGTGCTCCATACCGGCCTTTAAAGAACGTGTGCAGACTGGGGGATGCCCTGAAAGTACCCCTTGGGGATCGGAGATTTATGGGGTTTGTAGTTTATATCCTGGCGTTCTATTTGCTGCTTAATATTTCGGACAGTTTTACTATGGTATATATGATGAAATACCTGGCGCTGCCCTACAAAACCGTGACGGCAATGTACATGATTATATCCCTGCCTCAGATCGTGCTTCTGGGCTTTTGGGGAAGAGTAAGCGATAAGCGGGGGCATGAGTTTGTTTTGAAGACTTCCATCTGGCTTTTTGCAGGGGAAACTCTGTTTATGTCATTTGCAGGGCCGAAAAACTGCCTTTTGTTCATACCTATTGCATTTCTGACGTCTTCCGTTGGAAATGCGGGCTTTGTGGTAGCTGTGTTTAACAGAAGGTATGAATTGATGCCGAGGGACAACAGGATCATGTATGACAATTTTTATACGGCAGTTATCGGTGCCGGATTTATTTTGGGACCAATGATCGGAGGGGCTGTGAAAAGCTTTTTGGAGGCAGGTGCGGCAGTACAGTCTGCTGCTGCCATTCATGGGATACACTGTCTGTATCTCATATCCACTGCGGGAATCCTGCTCCTGCAGGTTATTTATTACCGTGTACAGGGGAAAAGGGAGGTGTGTGTCCATGTCAAAGGTTGATCTTCATATGCATTCGTCTTTCAGCAGTGACGGCGAGTTTTCTCCGGAGGAGATCGTCAGAATGTGTGAAGCGCGGGGGATGGAGTATATTGCAGTAACAGACCATAACTCTGTCCGCGGTGCAGAAAAGGCCTTAAAGGCTGCGGCTAAGGTCAGGGTGATATCCGGCGTTGAGCTGGATTGTGTGTACAGAGGATGTGACTTTCATCTTTTGGGGTACGGCATTGATGTGAAACGTCATGAATTTGAGGAAATAGAGCGTGATATTTTACGTCAGGAGAGAAATGCGGCAGAGGAAAAAATTGAACTTTTCCGGAGAGCTACAGGTGTCTCTATAGATACGAACAGGATTCTTGCAGAAGCAGATAAGGGTGTTGTGACCGGGGAGCAAATCGCTGAAAATGTACTGAACCGGGAGGATGCGGGCAGGTATGCGATACTGGCCCCATATCTTCCGGGCGGACCAAAAAGCGATATGCCAAATGTGAGATTTTACTGGGATTTCTTCTCAAAAGGAAAACCGGCCTATGTGGAGATCGCCTATCTGGCTCTTCCTGACGCTGCTTCGCTGATCCACAGTGCAGGCGGCGCGGCAGTTCTTGCGCATCCGGGACAGAATCTCGGCGGTGATGAGGAGCTGCTGGACAAAATAACAGAGGAGGAGATTGACGGGATAGAGGCATTTTCTTCATACCACAGCAGGGCAGAGGCACTGCATTATTTAGAAACCGCAGACAGGAAAGGCCTGTTTGTCACCTGCGGCAGTGATTTCCATGGCAGGCATAAGCCGAATATCACGCTGGGAGGCCATAATGCTTTGTGGGATGACAGAAAGCTTTTGCAGGAAATGAAAAAATGCCTCCTGTCGGAACCGCCTGTTTTATAAAAACAGGCAGTCCCACAGGAAGCATGGAGGGATTATAATACGTTCCCGGATTCACATCCGCATGCAAACGGTCCTGCAAGGGGCATGATATCACGTTTTTCTCCAAAGTAATCCTGGTCAAATACGATAGGAGTTCCGTCAGGAGATTCAAACTTCTGTTCCGGTTCAAAAGCCTCGCCAAGCATCTCTGTGCTTACGAACGGAGTCTCAAACTTTGACAGGAAATCATACAGATTGGTCTCCAGACGGTATTTTCCGTCTTCTTCTTTCAGTTTCAGTTCAATTTTGTTATCATTATCCACTTTATAGTTTTCCTCAGCATCACATGGCTGGGCACCGTTAAAGTATACGTTGCCTCCAGTATAGATGGGGAGATGGTCATAATAAATGTCTTTGTTGTCATGGTCCACAGCAGTCTCTGCGTTGAAGCGGCCAAAATACGTCTCTGCTGTAGGATATCCGTCGTATGGCTTTGTTCCGCAGATAAACTGGCATTTATCCATAGTTCCCATGCCTTCAGCCTGGGCGTAAGCGGTCAGATCCTGACGGATTTCTTTTTGTACAAATACATTGTTATAAAAACGTGCATCTCCGTGCAGGATTGTCATAAAGCCTGCCACCTCTGTGCGGTGTGGTACGTGATATGGTGTATACCGCGGCGTGGGCAGATGCTGACCGCCGTTATCTACCCCGGCACCCACCCAGGTAAAGGAACCTGCGATCAGGTTGTGCACAAGAGCAATACCCTGGGTACTGATGCGGCATGCGCAGTCGGACAGAAGCAGGTTGTTGTCGATCAGTGTAGGGCCGTGGGAAACTTCAACAAAGATATCCTCTGCGAGAGCCAGACCGTTGGTGATCTCTGTACCTTTTGGCGGAACATTGTCATGGAACAGGTTCTGTGTAACACGGGTTCCCTGTGCCTGCCAGTCAAGCCACAGACCACGGGTACAGTGATGGAAATGGTTGCGGCGGATGATCACATCAATGGCAGCATGCATTTTGATACCGCCGATCTCGGCGCCGGCCAAATCCTGTTTATTGTTGATATGGTGAATATGGTTGTCTTCAATGACAGAGAACACACCGCCTAAATGTCCTACGATACCGGTCTGTCCGCAATCATGAATATTACAGCGGCGTACAGTGTGGGAGCCGATGTTCTCTTTTGTCCATCCCTCGATCTGTGCCTGGCAGATGGCGTCACGCTCTGTCTGGGTTCCATCTTTATAAAATTTGGTGGTCCACTTGTTTTCATTGTTGGGCTGCAGGTATTTTCCAAGGGAAATACCGGAGCATTTGGAGTCGGAGACTTCGCAGTCTTCAATGATCCAGCCTTTTGACCAGTGCGGGCCGATCATGCCTTCCTGGTAAGCAGTGGGCGGTGCCCAGGTAGTTGCTGCCTGTTTTACAGTGAATCCTGACAGGGTGATGTAATTTACACCTGTCTTATCGGGATAGAAGCAGTTCCGGCGTACATTGATCTCCACGTTCTCCTCATTGGGATTGGCGCCATGGAAATTGGCATAGATGACAGTAAAGTCACCGTCCTGCTGGGTATACCATTTATAGATGGTAAAATCCGGATCCCAGGAACCTTTGTATATGGCCGGGTCAATGACGTCTTCCAGTGAAAATGTCTCATACATGGATTTACCGTTTATGTATACTTCACCTGTGTGTACAGGTTCCATGGCACGGTACCAGTCACCTGCAATCACTGTGGTGTAGGGATTATAGCTGCCGAAAAGTCCATTGGGGATGCGGGCCATCCAAACATCACCCTGATACTGTGTCCAGTTTTTTACAGGCTCCGCACCGGTTATGACAGCGGCCAGCGGTTCTTCTGAGCGGTATATAATGCGGCTGTTTTTGTCGGTACCGCCGTTTTTGGGATTTACATATTCCCGGTATATACCCGGGGCTACCAGGACTTCATCCCCTGCGCAGGCGATGCCGGCGGCCTCGCTGATAGTCTGGAATGGTTTTTCCTTTGTACCGCATCCGTTTCTGGAAGCATTTGCGGCTACATAATAAATCATAGATGTTATCCTCCTTTAGCTGTGTGGATCATATTTTCTATTGACCTTTTCGGTCTTGTGATAATATAATTATACTGTGGATTTGAGTATATAAAAATAATCATACTGCCTAAAAATATAAAAATCCCGCCATATGGAAAGGACATGATGGGTTGTAAGGGCATGACGGGGTGTAAGTGTATAAATGAGGGAGGAGGCGCCTATGGTACAATTCAGAAAACTGGATATGGACGGAAGAAAAAAAGAAAAAATTGTTTTTCAGAATCAGATGCTCCACTATGGACTGTATGTGCCCAGGCCGGAGGCGTATTTCTTCGGAGATATTCCATGGCATTGGCATGATGAATTTGAGTTCGGACATATTTTAGGGGGAAGTATGCAGTATAAGACAAATCACCATGAGTTCATACTACATGAGGGGGACGGGATATTTGTCAATTCCGGAGTTCTGCACTATCTGCATCCCCTGGAACCTGTGGAGGATGTGAGGCTGCAGTCCCAGTTCTTTGACCGGTCTTTTCTGGCGGGGGCGTCGGGGAGCATATTGGATATTAAATATATTGCTCCTGTTTTGGAACAAAAACAATTGGACGCAGTGCCCCTCTACTGTTCCAATGCCGAAAGCGCGGAATTTCTTGAGAAAATGAGGGAAGGGGCAGAGCTGAGTATCAAAGGGGAACGTTTTTTTGAGCTGCGTCTGAGAAGCCTCTTTTCACAGTTATGGGAGATGGTTTATTCCTGGGCAATGGATGAGAAGAAAAATGAGACAGGATATAATGCCCTGGAGGATGAACGGATCAAACAGATGCTCTCCTATATACAGGAACATTACAGTGAGAAGATAACCGTGCAGGAAATTGCGTCCAGTATACATATCAGCGAGCGGGAGTGCTACCGTCTGTTCCAGACAAGCCTTGGTGAAACACCTGTGGAATTCATGGTTTCCCTGCGCCTGCAGAAGGCACAGGAACTTCTGCGTTATACGGATAAAAGTATCCTGGAGATAGCTGTGGAGACCGGATTCGGTACCAGCAGTTATTTTGGAAAGATATTCAAACAGTATCACCATATTACACCGAAACAGTATAAAAAGCTTAATTTTGACAGGAAAGAAAATAACGAATGAAATGCTTTCTTTGTGCGGCTGTCTGCGAAACTGCAGGCAGCCGTACACGATTCAGCAGGTATTACGCCGGAAGCGCCCCGTCCGCCGGCATTCGTTTTATTTCTTTCCGAACCAGAAGGACAGCCAGGATACCTGCAGCCGCATCCGCAATAGGACCGGCATACATGACCCCGTCGATTCCCATAAAGAGAGGAAAAATCAAGATCATTGGGATCAGGAAGAGGATCTGCCTTGTCATGGAAAGCACAATACCCCGGGTGGCTTTACCGATGGAAGTGAAAAAGTTAGCTGTCACCGGCTGCAGTCCATTTAAGAAGGTACAGAACATGAAAATGCGGAAATATTTCTGGGCAAACTGGTAGTAGAGTTTGTCACCGGAACCGAAAAGGCTGACGATCTGCCTGGGGAAAATCTGAAAACATATAAAGGCGGCCACTGCAAGTATGGTTGCGGTTCCGGCAGCACACAGATATGTCTTTTTCACCCGTGAGTAATTTTTAGCTCCGTAATTAAAACCAACGATCGGCTGAGAGCCCTGGGCGATTCCGATGACAATGGACAGAAATACCATATTCACCTTTGCCACGATACCCACCACAGCCAAAGGGATATCGCTTCCGTAGACGGAGTGGGAACCATAATGCCGCAGAACATTGTTCATGGTTATCTGTACCACTGTGAGGGCGAGCTGATTGAAGCAGGAGGCCATTCCAAGGGAGGCGATCGCTTTGATACACTGTATCCTGGGGATAAGGGTTTTCAGTTTCAAATGTACGGTTTTATACCGGGGAAGATAAAAGAGTACCATGCAGGCGGAAAATACCTGACCGATGACAGTTGCCCATGCAGCTCCGGCAATTCCCCAGCCGAAGGTAAAAATGAACAAGGGGTCCAGTACCGTATTGATCAGTGCACCGGAGACCATGGATATCATGGAATATGTAGGACTGCCGTCTGCCCGGATCAGATGATTGCCTCCTGTTGTCAGCATAAAAAACGGGATTCCCCAGGTGGTGATCCCCACATAAGTCATGGCATAGGGCAGTACCTTGGGGGTAGCGCCAAACGCCAGGATCAGCGGCTTCAGAAACAGGCGGATCAAAATGACCAGAGCCAGCCCGCACAGTATCAGGCTGCCGAATCCTGTGCCTGCAATATGCTTTGCCTTTTCTTCATGCTTGCGCCCAAGTTCCAGATTGAAGTTGGAGGCGCCTCCGATCCCTATGAGGAGAGCCATTGCTGTAGTGATGGTGGTAATGGGAAAAGCCACATTGGTGGCGGCATTTCCGTACATTCCCACGCCCTGCCCGATGAAAATCTGGTCCACGATATTATACAGCGCGTTTACCAGCATACTGATAATGGCGGGTACTGCGAATTTGGGCAGTAATTTACTGATTGGGCTAAAACCAAGCGGGTTTTCTTTTATCTGTTGTGTGTTCTCCATATGATTTCTCCATCCTTTCTTGTTTTATTTTAAGCTATTTTGAGGAGAAATCCAATATCTTATTTTAAAAGATGTTTTTCTCTGTGCGCATATAGAGATGGCAAATCCTTCAAACCAGCCAGGGCAGTAGATGTGCAGACTTGCCTGAAGGGTTACGTCAATTTCACTAAGTTGCTCAGGCTGTTTTTGGCGATTATTTACGAAATCCCTCCGTTATGGTAGAATTATTGCGTAATTGTATTGACAGAAAAAGAAAAAAGAATATAATGAACTTATCACTTGTCCTACAAGTTGAGGCGAAGGGAAGATTTATGAAAATAAAACGTGTCAATGTAACCAGCCAGGTAGTGGATTATCTGAAGAAGAATATTGAATCCGGAAACTGGACAGTTGGGGAGAAGATACCGTCTGAGAACCAGATGACAGAGGAACTGGGGGTGAGCCGTTCCAGTATCAGAACAGCACTGCAGTATTTGATCGGGCTTGGTGTCCTGGAAAGTGTACACGGCAAAGGGACTTATCTGATCAACAGCCGTGTGGAGAACTGGGATGAGACAGAGAACAAGATCACATCTGAGGACTGCAGGGATATTGAGAAAGTGCTGGAATTCAGAAAAATACTGGAACCGGATGCCTGCAGACTGGCAGTGGAAAAACGTACGCCTGAGATCATCACCGCTCTGGAGACATACCTGGAGCAGATGCAGATGTTCCAGGGAAACCGGGAAAAGTTTGTAAACGCGGACTTAAAGTTCCATGAAGTTATCTGCCGTTCCACGGGCAATACCCTGCTGGAAAAAAGCCTTCACAAGGTTTTTCAGGAGACCAGGCAGAACCATGAGCAGATGAATGAACTGTTTGGCTATGACTCAGGAATCCATTATCATGCACAGATTCTGAAGGCCTTTAAAAATGGCGATGCGGATGCAGCCCATGATATTATGTACGAACATCTGGATGCAGCCATGAAGAAGCTTTGAATCAGACAGTTTTTGAGACTGCCTTCTCACTCTGGTGAGACCAGGCAGTCCTATGGGAAAAGAGACAATGTTTTATATTCTGACTTGTATGATGAGTAACAAGTATAAGGAGGAGAGAGATGTCAGTAAAAATTCAGGACATACGGGTCATATGTACAGCACCGGAGGGTATTAACCTTGTTGTAGTCAGAGTGGAGACAAATCAGCCGGGACTTTATGGTTTGGGTTGCGCCACATTTGCATACCGCCATTTGACAGTAAAGCATCTGATCGAGGAATACTTAAAACCGCTTCTTTTGGGGCGGGATGCTGAGAATATTGAGGAGCTGTGGCAGCTCATGCATCAAAACGGTTACTGGAGAAACGGGCCAATTGAAAATAATGCCATTTCCGGCATTGATATGGCATTATGGGATATCAAAGGAAAGATGGCAAATATGCCGCTGTATCAGCTTTTCGGAGGGAAAGTACGGGAAGGGATTCCGGTATACCGCCATGTGGACGGAAAAGATATCGTGGAAATCTGTGAGAATATCCAGAGATTCCAGGAGATGGGAATCACACACCTGCGCTGCCAGTGCGGCGGATACGGCGGAGCACCTTACGGGCAGACCCCCGGGACGGCACCCAGAGGGGCACATGACGGCATGTATCTGGATTCCAGAAAATATATCCGTGACACTGTAAAGCTATTTGGGGAAATCCGTGACAGGATCGGTTATGACATGGAATTGGTACATGATGTACATGAGCGGGTCGCACCGGTGGAAGCTATCAAACTGGCAAAAGAGCTGGAGCCTTTTGATCTGTTTTTCCTGGAGGACCCGGTTCCCCTGGAGCAGACAAACTGGTTGAAAAATATGCGGGAACAGACCAGCATCCCCATCGCCCAGGGAGAGCTTTTCAACAACCCCAGGGAGTGGAAATCCCTCATAGCAGAACAGCTTATTGATTTTATTCGTGTACACATCAGTCAGATAGGAGGCATTACCCCAGCCAGAAAGCTACAGATTTTTGCGGAACAGTTTGGTGTGCGCACTGCATGGCATGGACCTGGCGATATGTCTCCTCTGGCTCATGCGGCAAACATCCATATTGATCTGGCAGCGCCTAATTTCGGAGTGCAGGAGTGGTCAGGTATTGAGCCTCCTAATTTTGTGATCCAAGATCTGAAAGGACCACATGGCGCTTTGCTGGAAGTATTCAAAGGGCTGCCTGAATTTGACAAAGGGTATGTATATGCCAACGATAAACCTGGGCTTGGTGTGGATATAGATGAGAAAGAAGCAGCAAAATATCCATGTGAGAAGACAATCACCACATGGACGCAGACAAGATTGAGAGACGGTTCTCTGCAGACACCGTAAAGGGAGGGTAACATGAAGGGAAAGAAACTGGCAGCATTGTCTATGGCTGGAGTGTTCATGGCAATGACTGTGGCAGGATGCGGCAAAGACAGCAATATTTATGATGAAGACGGAAATGTGAGTCTGAGAATGGCACAGACATCAGCAGCGGACGGAGCAATCGGTATTTCTATGGAGACTTTTGCCGAGAATGTCAAAGAAAAGTCAGAGGGCAGAATTGAAATATCTGTTTTCCACAATGGACAGCTTGGCTCAGAGAGAGATAATATCGAGGCGTGTGAGCTTGGAAATCTGGATATTGCGGTGGTAAATCAAAGCGTGTTGGCAAATTTTATTCCTGAGATTGCCGCTTTTGACCTGCCCTATGTGATTGAGGGGACGGAGCATGCGGACAAGGTATTCATGGGAGAGATAGGGCAGGATTTTCTTAAAAAACTGGAAAAGGTAGAGCTAAAGGGACTTGGGATCTGGGAATCCGGGTTCCGTAACCTGACAAATTCTAAGAGGGACATCAACAGCGCAGAAGATGTGAAGGGGCTGAGGATCCGTGTTATGGAAAATGAGATCCATCAGAAACTCTGGAAGGCATTGGGGGCGGATCCGGTGCCCATGGCTTGGAGTGAGGCTTACACTGCAATGCAGCAGGGGGCCATTGACGGCCAGGAAAATCCGGCGACGGTTATCGACAAGAATAACGTGGTGGAAGTGAATAAACATATGGCGATCACAGAGCATGTATATTCCACGGTGTACGTTCTGATGGCGCCCAAGACCTGGGAATCCCTTACAGAGGAGGACCAGAAGCTGATCTCGGAGTGTATGGAGGAAGCCAATCTGGCAGAGCGTGAGCTGAGCCGGCAGATGGACAAAGAAGCCATTACCACACTGGAGGAACAGGGCATGTCCGTGACTTATCCGGATAAGACAGAGCTGATCAAAGAGACACAGAGTGTCAGAGATACTTACGGTGCGGATTACAAAGAGACCCTTGACAAAATAGCGGCAGCAAAATAGCGGAGGAGAAGGAATATGGAGAAAGCAAAGCAGGCTTTTGGCAGGCTGCAGAGTGCTGTGAATGCATTGACTGCGGTCATACTTGTGGCAATTATGGTGATCATTCTGGTGCAGACCTTTACCAGATATGTTATTTTTTACAGCATACCCTGGTCTGAGGAGGCATCCAGATATCTGTTCGTGGCAATGATTCTGCTGGGTATCAATATTGGTATTTCCCAGAATCTTATGGTCCGCATTGACATTATTGATAACTTTCTGCCATCCGGGGTGAAAAAGGCTTTTGAGATAGGAAGACAGGTTTTAGCATTGGCTATATCCGCTGTGTTTTTTTACAGCACGTTTGGTATGCTCCGCATTGGAGGATACCAGATGAGTCCGGCTATGAGGATTCCCATGAATGTTATGTACGGGATTTTGTGTCTTGGATTCGGACTTGCGGTGATCTCTGTAGTCTTTAAACTGCAAGAAACCATTAAAATAAAAACAACAGAAGAGAAAGGGGGAAATAACTGATGTCAGCTTCCGCGGTAGCTTTGATCGTTGTACTGATCGTTCTCATGCTTCTCGGCCTGCCGATTACCTGGGCCCTGGGGGGAGCATGTATCTGTGCCATATTTTTAGACCCGGCATTATCCTTTGCCATGATCACACAAAAGATTTTTACGGGGTGTGATAATTTTTCCATGCTGGCTCTGCCCGCGTTTTTCCTGGCAGGTGACATTATGTCAAAGGGAGGATTATCCAAAAGGCTGGTGGCCTTTGCGGATTCCTTTGTCGGATGGATCTCAGGAGGTATCTCCCTTGTATCCATAGTGGCATGTACTTTTTTTGCGGCAATTTCCGGCTCCTCTGTGGCGACAACAGCGGCCATCGGCGGACTGATGTATCCGGAAATGGTAAAACGGGGATATCCTAAAGATTATGCGGCAGCCGTACAGGCAATTGGCGGAACACTGGGAATTGTCATTCCGCCGTCCACAGTATTTGTTATTTATGGTAACATTACAGGTGTATCCGTGGCAAAACTGCTGATGGCAGGTGTCCTTCCGGGTATTCTGTGCGGAATCCTTCTCTGCGTATATGCCTTTTATAAAGCAAAAAAATGTGATTTCCCTAAAGAGGCAGGATTTTCCTTTAAGAGATTCCTTCTCTCCTTCAAAGATGCAGTCTGGGCTTTGATTATGCCCATCGTGATCCTGGGCGGCATTTACGCAGGTATTTTTACCCCAACGGAATCCGCTGTGGTTGCAGTGTTCTACGGATTTCTGGTATGTATTGCGATTTACAGGGAGATCAGTGGTAAAGATGTCTGGGAGATTCTGAAAGGAACCGCTGTAAGTACCGCAAATCTTATGTTTCTGGTAGTTACGGCACAGATGTTTGGATATCTGATCACATATTATAAGATTCCGGTTGCGGTTACCAATGCATTTATGGCAGTGGCAAGCAATAAATATGTGTTCCTGGCATTGATCATTGTTCTGCTTCTTATCTGCGGTATGTTTCTGGAGGTGGGTGCCACCAATCTGATCCTGGGTCCGATCCTGGCACCCATCGCAGTGGCATTCGGCGTGGATCCAGTACATTTTGGTATGCTGTTCGTATTTTTGCTGGCACTTGGTCAGGCCACACCGCCTTTTGGTACTACCATGTTTGTGGCCTGCGGATTTTCAGAGCAGCCGGTCAGCAAGGTGGCGAAGAATCTGATTCCTTTTGTGGCTGTAGAAGTGGTATGCGCTGTTATTTTTGCCTATGTCCCGGCACTCTCCACATTGCTGCCGAATCTTGTATCCTGACAGATAGTTGATACTGGTGTTCCATCCTGCCGGAAGTCACACTTCCAGCACTGTATATTTTGTCATCTGCCATGTTGCGGGCGGCCATGGGAGGAACCACTCAGCTTCCTTCCTCCGCCTTGCAGGATGACAAAATATTCAGCATTGGCAGTGTGATCTTAGACCGGATAGGTGATTAGATCATAAGAAGAATAAATGCGCCCGGAACTTTTCCGGGCAGGGGAAATGACCCGGAAAGGAAAGAAAATGAAGAATACGATGAAGGAAGTAGTGGTTGTAAAGCCTCATCATACAGAAGTGCGTGAAGTCCCTGTTCCCGTACCCGGTGATGATGAGGTTCTGATCCAGATGAAGGCAGCAGGTGTATGCGGAAGTGACCATCATATTTATCACGGCGCAAATCCCTGTTCTACATATCCCCGTATTCCCGGCCATGAAAATGCAGGAATTGTTGCGAAAGCAGGGAAAAATGTGACAAATGTAAAAGAGGGGGATCATGTGATCGTGGACCTGATCCACACCTGCGGGGAATGTTATCAGTGTAGGATCGGAAGAAAAAATGTGTGTGAAAAGGTAATGGTCAGAGGATCCGGGATGGACGGCGGCTGGAGGGAATATTTTACAGCGCCCGCTAAGGAAGTTTACAGGATCGACGACAGTGTGTCATGGGAGGATGCTGCACTTGTGGAACCCTATGCGATCGGTGCCCATTGTACTGCCAGAGGACGGGTAGTGCCGGAGGACATCGTTTTGATCCTGGGGACAGGAACAATCGGGGCGATCATCCTGCAGACCTGTAAGGCAAAGGGATGTAAAACTGTTATCTGCTGTGATATCAGTGACAGCTCTCTGGAACGGGCAAAGGAATACGGTGCGGATCATGTGATCAATACAAAGAAAGAGAACCTGGCTGAAGCTGTACAGAAAATCACCGAAGGACATGGGGTGACCATTGCATTTGATTCGGCCTGCTTCCCCGGCTCCCTTACTATGATCATGCAGCCGGGAATTGTCTGTAATGCAGGACGTGTGGTACCTCTGGGCTTCTGTACGAAACCGGAGGAGATCACACAGGCCATGATCAATCAAAGGGAACTTGACATTATCGGAACAAGAATGTCCTGTTTTAAATTTGAACCAACCATTGAATGTATGGAAAATAAGAAGTTTAATACAGAGGGGATTGCCACTACATTTATAAGCTTCAGCCAGATTGATAAAGTATTTGAGTATATGGACAATCCGGACCCGTCAGTTAAGAAAATGGTGATCATGTTTTAGCTGCTGTATGTAAGTATGGCTTTTTGAAAGGAGGGCAGGATTTTCTATCCTGCGGCATAGATATGAAGGGAAATGAATTATTTAATATCGAAGGAAAAAAGGCGATCGTGACAGGCGGAACAAGAGGTTTGGGATATGGAATGGCAGAAGGCCTTATGGAGGCCGGCTGTGAGGTTGCCATAGTGGGGACATCTGATAAAGTCCATGAAACAGCGGAACAGTTTCGTGAAAGAGGATTTAAATGCCATGGCGTGAAAGCGAATCTGGCCATACGTGAGGAAGTGTACAGTTGTTTTAGGGAATGTGTGGAAAAGCTTGGAAAGGATTTGGATATTCTTGTGACAGCCCATGGCATTCAGAGACGGCACAGTGCAGAGGTCTTCCCAGTGGAAGAGTGGGATGAGGTTCTGAATGTGAATCTGAATTCCGTATTTATCCTGTGTCAGGAGGCAGCCAAAATCATGTTGGAAAAGGGATACGGGAAGATCATCAACATTGCTTCTATGGTATCCTGGTTTGGGGGACAGACTGTTCCTGCCTATACGGCGGCAAAGGGCGGAGTGACGCAGCTTACAAAGGAACTGAGCAACGACTGGATCGCCAGAGGCGTCAATGTAAATGCCATTGCTCCCGGATATATGGCAACAGAGATGAATGCTGCTCTTTTGGACCCGGAAAATCCCAGATATCAGCAGATCACAGACAGGATTCCCGCCAACCGATGGGGAACCGGGGATGATATGAAGGGCACTTGCATATTCCTGGCCTCCCATGCAAGCGATTATCTGGGCGGAGCTATAATACCTGTAGATGGGGGATATCTAGTAAAATAAAGAACAAAAGATTGTGCCTGATCGCGCGAGAGAATTTATGAAACCATGTAATGTGTATCTGTTGTGTTATTGTGTTCCTGATTGCATGGCGGTTGTTTAACAATGTATTTTCATACAGAGTATATGAAAATCAGTATATGTGAAAATCAGTATACGTGAAAATCAGAACGCGTGAAAATTTCCGGGATTGCCAGCGCGATGCGCAGCAAACGTTCGAGTTAGCCGGCAGCAAAATGCAAACCGTTGTATTTAACATCTATAAAGGGAAGAACTACCATAAAGGGAAGAACCACTATAAAAGGCAGAACTACCATAAAAGGTAGAATAATCATAAAGAGTAGAATTACCATAAAGGACAGAAATGTGCATAGTGAAGTGTGCTGCTGATCAAAGCGTGAACAATAACAAACAGTCACGTTTTAGCAGCAATATATTGAAAAGCGGCTTGTTTTAATTGCGGATAAGAGATACAATATATTGTGATAAGCGATATATAATTCATTAGAATGTGTCTAAAAATTCATTCCTGTAGTCTGCACACTGCACTTGGCGGTATATTCTCCCTTCATTGGGGTGACGTGGCCCGCCGTGCCCCCTTTATGATAGAATGAATCTCCCGTAAACTGTGGCGAACATTTTGCAGAAAGTGACATACAACACATTCTAGCGCATCAGGAGGTGAAAGACATGGCAGTTTTAGATGGATGCGAAAGCAAATACAGAACCCCAATACCGGAGGACAGGACATGTCCGAAATGCGGTGAAGAAGTGGAAGTTTTTACGGTAAGAGGCAGAGTGATCGAGGAGACTGCTTGTTCCTGCGGATATGTATTTAAAGCGGAAGAAGTGGAACCTTTGAAAACAGAAAAGGAAGAAAAATAGTAAGAGATTTGTGCGAAGTACCTGGAAGCAGCAGATAGGATGTAGCTGCTGCTTCCAGGTATTTTATTGTTTTCAAAAGTAAATATTTTTACCGATAACTGTATAATGAATTCACAGTTATGAACAAATCTATGCAGATTCATTTTGGTGAAAGGATTCTTGCCTGACTGTAGGACATTTTTTCGGACAGCACAGTAAATGGGCTGACTTACTGGAGCGTTACTCTTAGCATTCATTTACAAGATTTTCGTGTGCATGTGTGGAGCATCTCGGTTATTGTTCTTGCGATAAGATGTTCCGATGGGATTATTGTTATGACGTAAGAATTGGAAATGTGACAATTTCAGGCCATTAGTAACTATGGCAAAATTACTTTTTCTGCATATTCTATTATAAGGGCATAAATAATAGGAGACATCTTGTGGAGGACAGCAAGGAAAAGAGTATTTTTCTAAAACAGGAAAATGGGCAGCGTATTGTGTTGACAGCGGAGCAGGAAAAAGATTTCAGCAGACAGTTAAAAAAGGGGATTTGCAGAGAACTTCATGCGGGAAGTCTGCTTACGGATGAGCAGCTTGGTGAGCTTCTGAATGAATTGGATTCATGAAGTATCCGTAAAGCATCTGCGAATCGTGCGTGTAGCATCCAGGATTATCTGTGCGTAATAGAGAGAGGACCGCGGCAGCTATGTATGGGCGTGGGCAGGCGAAAACTGGACTTATATAGGTTGGAGGCTTTTTAGGTGGGAAATAGAGTAAGGGCAGCTGCATATGGGAGAGTATCTACAGAGAAAGAAGACCAGGCAAACTCCCTTAACAGCCAGCGGAATTACTTTACCGAATACATCCATCAGCATGAAGGATGGGAATTGACGGGTATTTATTATGATGAGGGCATCAGCGGAACACAGACTGCAAACCGAAAAGGGTTCAATCGGATGATCCGGGATGCCATGGCAGGGAAAATAGATTTGATCCTCACAAAAGAAGTGTCTAGGTTTGCCAGAAACACTGTGGATACACTCTCTTATATAAGAAAACTGAAGGCAAAAGGCGTTCGGGTTATTTTTACTATAGACAATATTGATACAATGGACGGGGACGGCGAACTGCGTCTGTCCATTATGGCAACGCTTGCCCAGGATGAAAGCAGAAAGATTTCCGAACGTGTGAAATGGGGACAGAAACGCAGGATGGAGCAGGGAGTGGTATTCGGGAGAGACCTGCTTGGGTATACAGTGAAGGCCGGCAGACTATATGTAAATGAGGAGGAGGCAGAGGTGGTCAGGGCCATCTTTCATAAGTATACAAATGAGCAGAAGGGTACCTATGTTATTGCCAGGGAACTGATGGAGGAAGGGATACAGCCGAAACGGGGAGATACATGGTCTAATACCATGATCCTTAAGGTGCTGAAAAATGAGAAATATGCCGGCGATTTATGCCAGAAAAAAACAATCACTCCGGATTTCCTTTCCCACAGGAAAAAGAAAAATGAGGGTGAGGAAGAAATGGTATATTTGAAGGAACATCATATATCTATCATTGACAGAGAATTATGGGACAGAACACAGAGAGAGCTGAAAAGGAGATCATTATCTAAAAACAGCAAGTCATTACAAGGCACCCGCTATTGGTGCAGCGGAAAAGTCAAGTGTGGGGAATGCGGAGGAAGTTTTGTGGTCCGCTCAAAAAAACGTGGGGACGGGAGTAATTACAGAACGTGGAGATGCTATAATCACGCAAATCATGGAAAGGTAAAAAAAGAGGGAGAAGGTAACAGACCCTGCTGTGACAACACTGCAGTCAGTGACCTGGCACTGCGATCCTGTGTATGTTATGCTCTAAAACAGGTGAATTTTGACCGAGAAACTGTGATAACAGAAATTCTGCAAAGAATAAAAAGACTGGATCAAAAAGACATATATATGGAAGATATTTCTTTTATTGAAAGAAAAATAGAAGAAATAGAGGGAAAAAAGAAAAAATGTGTTGATCTGGTACTGGAGGGAATGTTAGATACCAAAGAATTGGCAGAACAGAAAAATTGGTATGACGGACAGAAGGAAAAGCTGGAAAAAAGGCTTTTAAAAGCGAAAAAGGAGAAAGCCGCAGAGGAGGAAAGGAAATCTTGTTTTGAGAACTATAAGGAGTCAGTTGATAGAATATTGAATTTTCATGGAGCAGAAGATGCTCTTTTCAGGGAATTAATCGATAAAATAGTGGTTTATCAGGGACAGATGGTATGTGTGTGGATAAAATATGTTCCGTTTGGAATAAAGATGCGGATTCACAGCAGTGGGAAACGGGATAATTATAATACAGAAATATTGGAAGCAGCTATTGTGGAAGACGGTCCGGAGGATATCTTAGAGATTCTTTAGTTGAGATGGAATAGCACTGCAAAAAGGGCAGTTCTGTGAACAGCAATACGCTTCGCCATGCATAGAGGCGTAGTATTCTGCTCCAAACTGCGCCGGCTGCCTCGGGATTTTCATGCGCAAGCATATAAAAAGCATAACAAATCTCGTGGGACAGTGGCTGTGAATAATAACAATAAGTTACTTCTTTCCATCAGAATGTGGTTACTATGTGGCATACTTAACCTGGCGTAGTACGATGGGGAGATATGGGGGCAATAGCAAGAACGATGTACCTATATCATTCAGGGTACCCATGGCGATGCGGTTCGGCATGGCGAACCGCTGTGACAGATAACGCATAGAAGCGGCAATTTCTCCATCTGGGCCACCAGAGTGCAGTAACCTATAATAGTGCCTCAAACCCGCTGTTTATGCGGGTTCCGGGCATTTTTCAAGTGATAAAATTGTTGCAAAAGTATTAAGTTAAGAAATTATGATATCAAAATAGAGTTTGCCGGAAGCCTTGTCATAAACGATCTGGTTGACGATAGTGCGGATAAACATGCCCTTTGTTTCATAGTCATTTTCTGGATCCCGAACGATTTCGTAGACATTTCGTATTTCCTCCACTACATCTTTTTTCTCTGGCTGCTCGGTATTTTGAAAGATATTTTCCAATGAAGCAATCTCTTTCGTGAGATATTCCCTTTGGGCATTTAGCCGTTGTCTGTTCTCTTTGTATTCTTCCAGAGTGTCAATCTCATTTTCATAGGCAGCCCGTACCCGTTGCTCTTTTACCTCAATGCGTTCCAGCTCATGCTTTAAGTTATCCAGTTCGGATGTATCCGTTGAGGACATTTTATCACCTTTGTAGGTATATGTAAAATCCTCTCCATTCACGATTTTTTCCAGGTAATCAATAACTGCCGTTTCGACTTTCTTTACAGAAATACTGACAGATGTCTTATGGAATCCTTTGGCGTATTTCCAACATTGAAAATATGGGCAGGCCTGGTTGCCGGTATATGAGAGCGTAGCGCCGCAAATAGAGCATTTTAGCAGACCAGAGAGCCAATGTTTGCAGGCAGATACATTCCGGTTCTTAGCGGGGCGTCTACGAGCATTCATAAGCCGGAGACGTTTTTCGTAACGGTCTTTTGCAAGACGAGCTTCATGTGTACCCTCAAATTTAGTTCCATTCCAGATTACGGTTCCGGTATAAAAAGGGTTTCTTAAAATAAAGTCAATGTTCCTCCGTTCAAAGAGATTCCCCCGTTTGGTCCGATATCCCAAATCATTGCATTTCCGGGCAATCGCTGTGGTATCAACATTATAATTGTCGTACTGATCCATAATGTAATCTATGATTCGGTATTCTTCTTCGTTAATAATGAATGGCTGGCCGTTTCCCACGGCATCATATCCGAGGCATGGAGTTGCCTGATATCCGTTTTTTAGAGCTTTTTCCCTCATGCCACGAAGAACTTCGCCGGACAAACGGATGGAATAGTATTCATCCATCCACTCAATGATTCTTTCTATAAGTGTTCCAAATGGGCCGTCTATGAGAGGTTCTGAAACACTTACAACCTCTACACCGTCCTTCTTTAGCATACTCTTGTATACGATGGATTCCTCCTGATTCCGGGCAAATCTGCTGTATTTCCACACCAGTATAATGTCTATAGGATGACTGGTCTGTTTGGCCGTGGCAATCATCTTTTGGAACTCTGGGCGCTTTTGAGCATGGCGTCCGGAAACACTTTCCATGTAAACAAAGTCGTTGGATATGACAATGTTGTTTTTCTTTGCATAGTCCAGAAGTAGCCTTTTCTGTGCGTCCGGGGATAGCTCCGTCTGATCAGCAGTGCTGACACGGATGTATAGGGCGCCGGTCCGTAGTTGTTTTGTATCATTTTCGGACATTATTTTATCACCTCTTATATATGATATTGATTTTTGGGTACAAAAATAACAGCCAGCGAACTTTTGTTCCGCTTGCGTGGCTGCTTCGGAGATGATACAATATTAGTTGTGAAGTAATAAGTATGCATCTTCGGATGTATAGGCCGTCCTGGTGTTGGTAGCACTGGGGCGGTTTTTGTTTAAAGTTCAGCGCATATTGACAAAAAGTTGAACATATACTATAATATAAATAAGTTAACTCGTGAAGGATAAGGCTGGGTTCCCGAATGGGAGTAGGTCGTAAGACTTAGAATTCCTTTGCCCCTGGGGTTAGCTTATTTTTTTGATACTAAATTCCGTAGATTCTGAATAATATTGTCAGGATCTTTTTTTATTTCTTCAACAATGAAATCTATCGTTTGGATACTATAACCATAGGTGTGCGTTAAATGATGTTGATAACATAATTTTGGGTTTTCCTTTATTCCGTAATACTTACAGAACAAGTTAAAATGGTATGAATTAAAATCTTTTTCCTCACCATTAAATTTTAAAATAGTATTTGAGCGCGCTAAACGATCGCGAACCTGTTCTATGCAATTAGTGGAACTGTACTTATGTGTTACGTTCGGATCTTTTAACTCCTTAATTATCTTCACCTTCGCATCGGCATTGTTGTCAATACCAACAATAGATGTGGCCTTGTCCTTGTTTTTCGTGATGAAATGATAATGTTCTATTCTGATGGCAAATTTTGCGTTGTTAGATTCAATTGATTCAGAAATAGTTTCATCTATAGATAATAATTTGTTTGCGATTTCTTCAGGGTATTTTGCAATGATTTCTGATTCGTTTAACGCCTTCATACTTACAGACAGCGTTAAAAAATTTTGCGGTATAATCGTGGTCATATCAATGTTGTGGAATGCCATCATTTTTTCATTGAAATTTAAAATGCATGATTGGAATAGCGGAACATATACCATTTCGTATTCTTCGGTAATAAAGTGCGTGCTGGTATTTCTGAGTTCTATAATCTTTTCAAGATTCAATCGCAGGGGATCCTTATTATTCGTGAAAATTTCTTTTATAGCATTTTCCAAAGAAATAGTGCGTTCCTTGTTGTCTTTATAATAAATACTTTCAGACCCTTTTGTCTTTAGAAGATATGCCTTTAACATCAGTTCCCATGCATTGCAGACAAATAAGCTAAACCCCTCGACACGATATTTAATTGTGGGTTTATTGTACAGTTCAATTGCCATTGCAAATGCTTCTTTGGACTTTTCAAGCAGTCGCTCTTCTAATTTTTCCAATCAATTCCCTCCTTTGCAGACGGTGGCTAAAACACCGTATCTAATTAGCTATTCCCAGTTTCTATATTTTGTACAGCCCCTGCAGTTGAGCAGGTTCGTTTTTTTCTATTTGACAGATATTATAATATTGACTATAATAGATTTAACAAGACAGCTGACAGGTAGGTGCACGCTACCCGTCCCGGCGAAATATAGTTACACTATTTAGAAATAGCCGTTCCTAAACTTTGACGAGAGCAGGACGGCTATTTTTTATGTATCTGAACAATCAGTGCGATATGTTATCATGATGATAAAGGTAAAGAGGTCACTATAAGTCACGTACATAAGCACCACCCCTTTCCGCAAGACTCGGAACGGGATAGAGAGCCGCCTGTTCGGCTGCCTGGGTGAGTATATTATTTTTGAGACCCCTACTGTTGGTGCAGGGGCTAAATTTTTATTATGCTGCAAAGTTGTAAATCTGTAATGTCGGTTCAAATCGAATCAGATAATCTCTGTACTGTATATATGGATAGTATTTTTGCTTAAAGACCTGGAGAGCTTCTAAAAAGAACTCTTCTGTGACTTCAAGTTCTTCTGCTATTTCATAAGAATTTCGGCACCCCTTGCCATATGCTGCAATTAGTTTGTCCATTGTAATGATACGTTGATATCCCCACACTCTTGCTCTAAATTCTTGTTTTTGCTTTTCAATAGTATCTTGTTTGATGATATTACCATAGGTGGTGTAGTAGTGGCCGAGTTCTTCAGCTAAGACACAGGCCTTTTCAGCAGATGTTTTAATATCTTTGTTTATGGCAATCCTATTTTGATGTATGCGCCCGTTGAATCCCGGTATATCTTTTTCTTTCACAATAAGGCCATGTGAGTCTGCTTCCAAGAGTAAATCTTCGTAATTCAAGCATATCACTCCCATTCCTTATCATCGTTCATGATTTCGTCAGTTTTTTCTATATCTTCAGATGTGGCACCAGAACGTTTGCTGGCCGCGTCGAGGCTTTGCGTTTCAATCCAATTTCCATTATTGTTTAATTTTAGATAAGTAGTGATAACATCAGATTTATGAACGACTGCCTTATATTCAGGTATTTTAGTGAGAAGTTTCAATTGTTCTAATGCCTTATCTTGTCCTTTTTCGTTTAGTAAAGAAAACAAATCGATAATCTGCTCTTCCTTATCGTCGGAAGAGGAATCATCTTCCCATCCCATAAGATATGCAGGACTACAATCGAGAATCTCTGACATCAGTGCAATAGTTGAGCGTTTTATGTTTTCAACACGACCATTTTCATATTTGGCAATGGCAGATTTTTGCAATCCGAGTTTTTTGGCAAGTTCTTCCTGTGTGTAATTCATAGCAAGTCTTCGCTCCTTAATTCTTTCGCCCATCTCCATTTCTTCACTTCCTTTTTGATTTATTGTGTCTTAATTTTACTACATAACAAAGAAAAATGCAAGAAAAAACGAAAAAAGTGTCTTAATAATCAAAAAAAGTTATTGACAGCTGATTATACCTAGGCTATACTGAAAGTGTCTTTAATAGACACTGTGAAGGAGGTGAGATGTGATGAATAAAAATCTATTAGAGTCTATAATGAAGGCACATGGAGATACAGGCGGTACTCTATCACATTTTTTAGGGATTGCTAGAACTACATTCTCTGCAAAAATTAATGAAAAGAATGGTGCAGAATTTACGCAAAGTGAAATTTCTAGGATTAAGGCTAAATATTTGCTAAATGCAGAGACAGTAGATGCTATTTTTTTTGATTCAAATGTGTCTTAAAAAGACACGGCAAAAGCAAAGTGAGAAGAGATGAACGATTTAAAGATTTTTAAAGATGCTGAGTTCGGGCGGATACGGATAAGGAACCCAGACAACCTTAACTACATACTATAATCAGGGAGGGTGGTGTTATGAAAATAGAAGTAGTACCCCGATTTCGAATAGACGGGAAATATTATACGATGGACCAGTTGCCGGAAGAAAGGGTAAGAGAGATAGTCACAGAGAGACTTGATCTGGCAATGGCCGCATTGAAATACGAGAGGAAAAGAGCCGCCAAATAAGGCGGTAAGAAAGGAGGGACAAGCCCATGCACTACACCACAATAAAAGACGCAGCCTTGTGTAACATTTATGTTTGCATTGTTGGTGTTAGCCTTGGTGCAAGAGACTGACAAAAAAGAATGAGAGAGGATAAACAAATGAAAGCCAATGAATTGAAACAGGATTTGGATACACGGAAGGCAAGAGAGGATTTGTTACCTGAATTGACAGATAAACAGTACAGTAATCTTACACTCATGGCACTGCGTGCTGGCCTGCATAATGCGAAGGAACTGATTCAGTCCATTACAGGTGATCTGACTGGCTGGCAGGGAAATGGCAGTGATGAAGAGTATTTTGCTTCTCTCTGGTATGAAAGAACGTATGCGGTAACATTGGATTCTTTTATGCCGTGGCGTTATCACGTATATAACTATGATTATGATGTCCAGGAATTATCGGAGAATCCGGAGGCATTGGAGGAGGCCTACAGGCAATATGGCGAAGAATGCAGGTGTCATGGTGTGGATCCAGAGAGCTGGGAGGAGATTTTAAAGGTTAATCAGGAACTTTTGCAAGAGCAGGAAGCTGATTTAGAGGTGCTTGAACAAAAAAGACATATTATGAATATTGGAAGTATAAAAAATGAACCCAACAGATAAACACTGCCAGGCCCATATATCCACAACATCATTTTAATTGATGGTAAGCGTTTGGTCAAGGATTATTGTCATTATATTAAATATATATTGAGGAGCATACCGATGGAGAAAAGCAAAAGGGAATGCGTATTGTCAAGGATATACGGTTTCAAACCAGAGGATATAACAACAGCAAATAATGGTTACTGGGATATAGAGCAGTATATGGATGATGAAATGGTCTATCAGGCACGGATACTGCCAGATCAGGATACTTACATATCAGTCTTTACAAGGGATGAATTCCCGAAAACGGTCGCTGAATATAAATATGATACTGATCACAGGAAGAAACTGCCAGAAAAGAATGAGGAGCATCTCAGGAGAGAGGTAAGGAAAGGGCGTTAGAAAAAATGAAGTGTTTTTATTATAGGAAAGATAAGTGTACAAAATTTGGAAAAAAGGATATATGTAGATTTGATTGGGGAGCTTCCTCTTGTGATTATTATAAAAAATCGAAAAGCTTTTTCCTATCCGGAAGGCAAATGGTGCCACCAGTATTACAATTATTCCATTCAAGATTTACAATCTGCAGAAGGTGCCATTAATGGCACCTAAAAGTGTATGGCGGTAATGTACCAGGAGAAAAAGAGGTGGAATGTGGATAAAGAATTAGAAAATTTATTAGTAATTTATATATGTTCTTTTGTTATGATACTTATGATTAAGCACATGATTTCGTTTTTTGAGACTGAATTTGTAGGATATTTGCTAATGATAGCAAGTCTGCTGGTTTTATTTATGTTATTGCAATGCTTTGGGGAATCTATTCTTCTGAAACGGCTATAAAAGACTGGCATCCTTTGTTACATAAAAGCAAAATTATATAGTCTGTATCACAAATGAAGACATAGGGAAAAGGAACGAGAACGGTCATAAAGAATAAAATGGAAAGGATAAGATGAGGGACTTTAAGAGCTACGAATGCGAAGGACAGATGGAGTTATTAGATTATCTGCAGCATGACTCTTTTTCCTGTCAAAGAGAGGAAGCAGATACTAATGAAGCTGAGGAATTTTTGTATCGACTACATGGAGCTCAGATTGATAAATTTCATGTGGTAAATAAAAAAGAATATGGAGATGGCTTTTTATACTGTTGTAAAGAAGGCAATATTTTTGTCAGTAGTCATTCCATGGGAAAAGAATTTTTCCAATACGGAATTGCGGCCAAAAAACAGATGGAAAGATTGCAAACTCAGGTGATTATATGACAAAAAGAAACTGTTTAAAGAAACATTATCCAGAATCAATATGTATGGCTGAACGAATTGTTCTTTTCCACGGGACGAAATTCAGATTTGCTCTAAGTGTCCATGTATTTTACTGTGAAAAATGCAAAAAGGTACGGAGAATGTGGTTCATTAATAGATAGATTTAAGGTAATCACAATAATATAGTTTGGCTGTCAATGAGGACGGAAAACTTGTATCAATCATGGATGAGGCATGGACATTTCAGTTTATACCAATTGATACAAAATAAAAGAGGAGGGCCGGGTCAGCAGGCCCGGCAGTATGAAAAAGAAAAGTTTATATGAAAAAGGTTATTGGCCTTTGTCGAGTATTAATATACCGGGAAAATGTGATGAAACTGTGGTGAAAAGATAAAAGAATTGTGAAATGAGCAGGTAGCGTTTGGATGAAACCAACAATGGAGCTGCCGAAGCAGCCCCACCTATATTATCTCCAAGGCCAATTGTCGTCACGGTCGCGTCTGTCCCTACGGTCATCCCGTCTGTCGTCACGGTCATCGCGGCGGTCATCCCTGCGGTCTCTGTCACGGTTACAGCGGCAGGGTGGACAAGGCGGGCAACCACGTCTACGGCGATTTTCCTGGAAGAATTCTTCAAAATTATCAGGCATAAGAAATTTCCTTTTTTTATTAATGTATGTGGGATATAGCAGAAAAGTGTATGATCAGCAGAAGGAGGATGAAAATTGAGGTATATTATTTAGTACGGTTGCCAGATATAAATAAGGACGTATTGGTTGATATGTAGGAGCGTGGCGGATGGGAGAACAGATGATAGAAAGAAGAAATAGATTAAAAAACGCAGGGGGCTACTCAGACGCAATGCCCCGACTAAGCCGGGGCAAGTAAATTAACAACCGAGGTTAAAATATTTGCAAAGAGCAGTAAATAACTCGGAACAGCTACTAAAATTAAGACACATAGTTTCGTCCTCCTTAATTATGTATTTGTGTTAGCTAATCACAATAAAATTGTAACAATTTTGTAATATATATGCAATAGGAGATAAATGGAAACAGAAAGGAGTTATTGAAAAATGAAGAGGGCTACCCGGATCCGACAGCCGGGAAGGCGAGGGAGAATTTATGGATAAATTGATGACCTTTATTTTGATAATATTTGGGAATTTAACATTGTTTTTTGCGGGATTAGAGAAATATTGCTTCGTGCTTATAAGCTTAATAACAGTCAAAGAGCACATCATTTGTACAACATCTCCTTCTGTGTAACGTTGATAACTTTATTTTATTTTGTATTAGGTGCATTGACATAATGGGGGTGTTGCCATGAAAGCAATATTAAAATATCCGGGAGCAAAGAACCGAATTGCTGATTGGATTTGTAGTTACATTCCGCCACATGAGGTTTACGTGGAACCTTATGCTGGCAGCCTGGCGGTGTTTTTTTCAAAAACTCCGGCCAGAATCGAAACACTGAACGACCTGGACGGAAACATTGTGAATTACTTCCGGGTGATTAGGGATAAACATGAAGAACTGGAGAAAGCCCTTAAACTGACACCCTACGCCAGGGATGAGTATTATGCAGCATTTGAACAATCTGAAATTATCACAGATGTTGAGCGGGCGAGAAGATTTGCTGTCAGGTGTTGGCAGGGGTTTGGGTGCAGTAATCTATATCCTAATGGGTTTAGGAGTAGTCAACAATCCAAAAGCCCACATACCACAAAGGCGTGGAGGGAAATTCCGGAAAGAATTAAATGGGCCAGTGACAGACTGTTAAATGCTCAGATAGAAAATCTTCCAGCTGTGGAGCTTTTGAAACGTTACAACACGCCAGATATGTTTATTTATGCTGATCCGCCGTACCTCCACGGAACCAGGAAGAATTACCTCTATAAGCACGAAATGGAGGAAGAGGAGCACTGCGAATTACTGGAACTACTTAAAGAGCATCCAGGAAAAATCATGATATCAGGTTATGACAATGATTTGTACAACAATATTCTAGGCGGATGGAGAAAGGAACAGATATCGACACGGGCGGATGGCGGATTAAAAAGAACTGAAACACTGTGGATGAATTATAGAGATAACCAGATGAGCATATTTGACATGATGGGCGAGACGGATAGGGATGATGCGGTGTTGTACGATGATGAATTGACTTAGGATTTAGGAGCGATCAATGAGAAGAAAACTAACTAAGGCAGAGCGAGAACTGATATATGAGAAGTGCAAAGGTCATTGTGCCTATTGCGGTTGCAATCTGGAATACAAAGACATGCAAGTAGACCATATTACCCCTTTGCGGATCGGCGGGGCAGATGAATTAAATAATATGCTGCCAGCGTGCCGGAGCTGTAATCATTATAAAGCGACTCTTGACGTTGAGGGATATCGCAAGTATCTGGCCGGTATATCTCACCGACTAATGAGAGACAGTATACCTTTTCAGGTCGGGATTAGATTTGGTTTGGTGCAGCATATCAAGGATGATGTCACATTTTACTTTGAGACATTAGATTAGCATTTAGCGAGGTGAAATAAGATGGAGCATATTCGACATACCGGAGGTGTTACCATGACAGGCCAGATATCAATATCGGAATACATACAGGCCAGAGAAAATACACCATTTAAACACTGCGGCCAGTGTGTCTGCCGGAGCTGCCTGTACTGGAGGTCAGGCCGTTGCCCATACGGTGGCTGTTATGATAATCACCGGGCAGAGATAGACCCGTACGACAAAGCGCACCCAGATAAGCGGCCACGGACTGCCTGGAGCGACTGGAATAAGCCGGGAGAACAGGCGCATTGGTGCAGAGGCGGGATATTTTATCCGGTACATTACTGCCCAGGGTTTGTAAAATATCAAGGGTGCCAGATAAAAGAGTGCCTGAAATGCAATGTGGCAGTGTTTCAGGACGGGTACATTGATTGCAGTCTGGTGAATACTCTGGGGTGCACGGAGTGCTATCAGGAATTTATGGAGAGCATGGAGGATTAGTCATGTGTAATGATTTTGAGTGTGTGCATGATTAGTGCGGTATATGCAGCTACGCAGACATGGAGCTACAGGAAAATAAAGAAGAGGGGCGAAAATAGCAAACCGTACCTGGCATATATCAGGAACGGAAATAACAAACCATACCTGGCATGCATCATAGTGCTGGGGGATTTTCTGTTGGTGTTCCTGTTCCTTGTATATATGGCTACTTGAATAGACGGTGATAGAGCCTACGAAAGGAAAAAACATGGGAAGGTGCAGGTTCTTTAAAAAAGGAAATTGTACGAGGTTCGGAGAAAAAGATATCTGCCGGTTTGATTGGGGGGCGGATACCTGCTATTACTTCCGGCAAGTTGATTGGCGGCTGCCTGTAGGGGCCTCCTCCCTGGCCAAGAAGGGAGACCCCAGGGAAGGAAAATGCAGCATGTGGATGGGACAGTCAGAGAATTTTTTGCATGATGGCATAGAGGAGAACCTTATGAAAAAAAATAGTAAAAAACAGGAATTGATACCGCTGGCAATCGTATTGATAATCTGCTTTATCATCATGATACAACTGGCATTCCTGGTCATCAAATGGTTTTGCGGACTACTATGAGCTGCCCGAGGGGAAGGTGCATAGATTAGCATGATTTCCAAATACATTGTACTGAAATGGAATAGATGGAACACAAAATTGTACGAATAATAAAAGGGAGAGAACAATGAACTCAGACGAAAAAGCAGTGTGCTTATGTATATTTGGGGAGATCATTTTACTCATACTGATAATGATTTTGATACTAAATACTTGATCAGAGGTTATTTGAATATGCTTTTACAAATTTTGTAAGAGCATAATTTCCTGCCTTTATTATAGTAAAATGACTCTGACTACAGACGAAGGGGAAGATGACATATGAAATTTGATTATTACTATGGTGCGGAAAGCAGCCAATTTACTTTTTACCGAATCCCAAAGGTGTTATTTACTGACAAGAGCTTCTCAAAGCTCTCCTGTGAGGCAAAAGTTTTATATGGCCTTTTTGTTGACCGGATGGGATTATCAATAAAAAACGGATGGATTGATGAAGAAGACCGAGTATATATCTATTTCAGGCAGGATGAGGCAAAAGAATTTTTAGGCTGTGGATCAAAGAAATGTGTATCCATATTTTCGGAATTGGAAAACATTGGTCTGATTGAGCGTAAGCGACAGGGCTTAGGCAGGCCGGATTACATATATGTAAAAAATTTTATAAAAGAAGAAAAGTCGGCCCCCCCAGCGGAAGGATACCTGCCGGAGCAGATGGAAGATGTAATGGCGGATGAAATACTGGAAAGGAATCCCGAGGGAGTGAGAAAGGAAAATGCTGGATCCGCTGTCTGCACCGAAAAAATAGAAAAAGTCTCACCTTCTTTTAGAGGGGGATCTATGCCAGTTCCAGATATGTCAAAACGACAATTCCAGACATGTCAAAACGACAATTCTGGATATGCGGGTGCGGCAATTCCAGATGTGGCAAAACAACAGTTCCAGACATGTCAAAATGACAATTCCAGACATGTCAAAACGACACATCAGGACATGTCAAAACGACACACGAATGATAATAATATAAATAATACTGAGAATAATAATGTTCTTACTGTGTGTGTAAATAGTAAAAATGCACGCACATACGCTGCCTGTCCAGAGATCGGGTTTACTGCAGGAGGTGAGAGGGGGGCCTCTACAGAGACCCTTACAGATGCAGAGTATGCGTCTCTTGTCCATGAATTTGGCGAAAGGGAAACAAATCGTGTTTTGAACCGGGCACGGGCTTATTCTCCAGGTTGTGTCATTTATGACACCTTAAAGAAATGGCTAACGGAAGACAAAGAACGGCGACAGCGGTTAGGTGTTAAAAATAATAAAAAGAATAAGTTTTGCAACTGTACCCAACGTCAATATGATATGGCGTCTTTGGAGAGAAAACTTTTATTGGGACAAAAGAATAAACCGGATCAGCGTCACATTTTACGAGGATAGTAATAAAAAGGAGCATGTTGAGAATGGTTTCTGCGATATAGAGCGGTATATGGATGATGAAATGGCCTATCAGGCACAGATATTGCCAGACCAGGATACATACATATCAGTTTTTACGAAGGATGAAATCCTGAAAGTGGGCGCTGAATATAAACTGGAGCCAGTAGCTGGTTAAAGCAGAACAAAGGCAAGAGGAGCACAAATGAAATGTAAATAAAAGAAGGGGCATTCCATTCGCAGATACAGGGAATATCCCCACCTATAGAACAGTGCCGATTCGGGAGAGAGGTCCTTATGTATAAAATAATTATCATTGTAATAGCTATATTTGGAAGTTTTCTGCTTTGGATTCTGTATAGTAAAGCATTAGAATATGGAAAAACATCTAATACACAGAAAAATAAGAAATATCAATATACGATATTGATAAAATTAGTAAATCAGCAAGAATATGTGATTAATTTATATGTTAACCAGGTTTATGTGAGTATATCAGATTTGTTGAAACATGCCAATATATTAGCTGGAAAAAAGATGAATTTCGTTTGTGGTGAAGATAATGTGGAATTGTCATTAGAAAAGATTCTTCTGATGAAGATGCAGCGGAAGAATCTTTATAAACAATATTTACTAGAGAAACGAGAGGAGAAGGGGAATGAAATTGACGGATGACGAAAAGAAAGTGCTCTCTATTCTCGCCATGAAGGAGCAGTATTTTCGGGATTTTTCACAGCGGCGTAAACAATACATAAAACAGATTGAAGAACTGGATCAAGAAATTCTTCAAAACGCCGCTTACGGAAAAAGAAAGGAGATGACGGAACGGAATAGAAAAGAAAACTATAAGTCTGATCTCTCAGATGTTATTGTCCGGATGGAAAAGAACCTAAGGGAGCAGAGGCAGGAAAGCCTTCATCTTTTGAAAAAATTGGAGTTTGAAGAAGTGATATTTTATAAAATATGGGAAGTTTTTAACAACCTTCCTGTGATTGAACGCCGTTTTTTGGATGAAAAAGAAATAAAAAAGAAAAAATGGAGTGCTGTAGAAATGGAATTGGATATGCCCCATAGTCAGGCTCTTCTCATCAGAAGACATGCATTAGACACCCTGTCAGCGGAATATAAAAAGCTGATTGGGGAGATAACTGGCCATAAATAAGAAGGGAGCGGAAAAATGGAAGATTACAGGTGCTCTTTGCGACTGAAATACAATAATCCCCAACAGAGAAAGGCGATTGATATTTTAGAAAACAGGGATAGATCAAAATATAAAGATAAAGTGGATTTGATCTGTGAATCTTTGGTTCAATATGAAAAAACGGAACAGGAAGAAAGAATGAGGGATCTCATTGAACGTCTAGAGAAGGATTTAGATATGTGGGAAGAAAAAGATGCAAGAAAGCAGTTATCATTTGAAGATTTATAATACCAAAGCATACTGAAATAAACTGATTTAAACCAACAAAACAGATTGGTATATGGTACGATATAATTGTAAAAAAGTAACAAAAGTGATAAGAAAAAGCCCTGTGGAGAAATCCTGAAGGGCTTTTTTTTATAAACAAAGGCCAAAAGATTACGGCCTATTTTATTCGCAGAGGAGTGAGTGCCGTTGAGCTAGAAAAAGTACAAAAAATGTACAACCCGGGAAAAGAAAAAAGTATAAAGGAGTAGAACGTATGAAGAACAAGACAGTAAAAGGATTAGCAGTTTCTTTAGGATTGATCACGATCATGGGCATTGGAGGCATATCCGCTTATTTCACGGATACGGACACGCAGACAAACAAATTCACCGTTGGTAAGGTGAAAGTAGACCTGACAGAACCGGAATGGGACAAATATCCGGACAAAGATAATAACGGTATACCGGATCAGGCAGAAGACCTGACGCCAAATAAGACTATCGTAAAAGACCCGGTCATCACAAATACCGGGATCAACGAAGCCTTTATTTTTGCAACGGTGGAGGTGCCTTGCCGGAACATTATCGTAGCGAATGCAGATGGAACCCGCAAACCGGCAGCACTGACAGATCTGTATTCTTATACCGTCAATCCCGGCTGGGTGAAAATGGGTACTTATGATGTTAGGGACGGTTCAGGCGTTATTGCACACAGATATTTATATGCTTATGCTGCAAGCAACGTATGCACAGCATTGGAAGCCGGAAAAGCTACCACTCCGATCTTCTCAGAAGTGACAACTGCAAATGCCATTGAAGGGCAGGGGCTGGAACAGCAGAAATTTGAGATGCCAATCCATGCATATGCCATCCAGACCAGCGACCTGAATGGCGGCAAGACAGCTCCTGCAGATGTCTGGACAGTATATACGAACCAAAACAGTATCACAGAAAAATATAATTGATCTTGTATGAGTTCCTCACGAGTCCCCCACTGTGAGCCGTGAGGGACTCATGCTTTAAGGAGGTAACCGATGGAAAAAAATAAAAAAATTATGATCGGCATTGTCGCTCTTCTCATTTCCATTATGGCCTGTACCGGGATCTTTGCTTATCTGTCCGGTCAAACGGGGAAAATAAACCGTTTTACCTTCGGTGAAAATGTGATCGAAACGAATGAACATTTCCCGGACCCGGATCCAAAACCCGGAGGGACAATAGAGAAGGATGTAAAAGTAAAAAATACAGGGGATGTGCCGTGCTTTGTCCGGACAAAGATCTTATTTTCCAATGATGATGCAGAATCGGTTTCCACGTTGGATATCAATACTGCAGACTGGGAAAAAAATAATACGGATGGATATTATTACTATAAACATATCCTGCCAGTCAATGTGAGTACATCATCCTTAATGAAAACCGTAAAGATCGCAGATAATGCGCATCTGGATGAACTGGAAGACTTTGATATCATTGTATATTCCGAGTCTGTGCAGTCTGATGGCTATACGGACGCACAGTATCTGGAAGCCTTTAAAGGCCTGACACATTGAAAGGGGGGATCATCCATGAAACATAAACGGATTTTGGCAGCACTGTGTATCGGTACGGTGACTATGGCAGGTATCGCAGTAGGGGCTGCCAGCCAGTCGGAAACATCCGTCACGAATCATATCACTACGTCTGTTGTAAATATTGATCTAGAGACCTATGCACAGAAAGGTAATGGGATCATCCCTGTGGATGAGGACAGCGACCCGCTGATAATTATGCCGGGGATGCATATATCCCGTATCCCCCGGATCACAAATAAGGCCATTGACTGCTACATCCGGGCCAGTGTAGACATCACAAGCAAAAACAAAGTGGAGTGCCCCATCACAGAGGAAGACATCTCGGGTTTTTCTGATGATTGGGTGCAAAGGGGTGAGTATTATTATTATACAAACATATTTGAGACGAACCAGAGCACAGATCTGTTTGATACCATTACAGTACCTGCAGAATGGGATACCAAATATGATAAAGACGGTGAAGTGGCTGATTATTATACTATGAATGATTGGGATATCACTGTGAAAATTGATGCTATCCAGTCAGAAAATTTCAACCCGGATTTTGAGAGCCAGACTCCATGGGGAGAAGAGGGGAAGGATTATGAAATACAGGAATGCATCCATGAAGATGGATATGATGTCACTACATTTAAAGCAATTTCGGATGCAGAACTTTCTGTTGTCTATGAAGGGGACAGCCAAAAGCTGATCGCCAGCCCGGAAGACTTCTTCTCTGGTTTTGCCACATTGACTCCTGGAGACAGTATGGACGGAATGTTTACCATGCAAAACGATGCAGAAAAGGAGCAGGCGTTCTATTTCAAGACAGAGGTCCTGGAACCTGACAACGACCTTTTGGATAAGATGCAGCTCACCATCACAACAGATGGGAAACAAATTTATTCCGGTCCATTGAATTCTAAGGATATAAAGGAATACATGGAACTCTGTAAACTGGAAAAAGGAAAAGACCAAAAAGTCACCTTCCAGGTATCTATGCCTAAAGAACTGGATAATAAATATACACTCAATACTGGTAAGGTGAAGTGGTACTTCAAGACTGTGGCGGAAGAAAAGGGGACAGAAAAACCAGCTCCCGTGAGAACAGGTGACAAACTTTCTGTTGAAGCCCTTATTTGGGCTACGGTCCTTACCATAGCTGTTGTCTTCCTTATTGTAATGAAAAAGAAGAGGAAATAGCTGCCAATGAAAAAAGCATTTCATGTGATCACAAAAATATTGGAAATTTTCATCCTGACCTTACTTTTTCTTTCTTTTCTGGTCTTAGCAGTTCCACGCTTCTTTGGCATTACACCAGATATTGTACTCTCAGGAAGTATGGAACCTTCTATTCCTACAGGAAGCATATGCTTCGTGGACCGAAAAGCAGATAAATATGAGGTAGAGGCCAACGATATCATTTCTTACAAGTTGTCGAATGATGCACTTATCCTGCATCGTGTCATTGCTTTCGATGATAAAGGCAATTACATAACAAAAGGAGATGCAAATGACGATCAAGATTTTGCTCCGGTTTCACCAGAACAATTTGTAGGTAAGGCTGTCTTTGCAGTGCCTTACATAGGTTATGCCGTCGAAGCCTTACAGCAGCGTGAAGCCTTGATAGCGATCGCAACGATCATTGCTATGCTCATCTACATTGAAATTGTAAACATAGGATCCAAGGCGAAGGAGGTAAAAAATGAAGATGCTTAAATTAAAAAAAACCATATTGTCCTTACTGCTTTGCACCGTCATCCTGTCTACAAATATTTCTGTTTTTGGCGCGGAACCAACGGATCCCAGCATTTTTACAACGGATACAGGGACAGCGGGATCTTCGGAAGAGGAACTCAAAATAGATACAGATAATGGGCAAAAGCAACAGGGAGCAGAACAAGGATCCCAATTGCAGCCTTCCTTAACCGAGGGCAAAAACGATGATACCTCTATAGAAAGCGAGAATAAGAGCCCAAACGGTGGGGAGACTTCTTCTGACCCAGAGGAACCCGGACAGAAAGATACAGATGCTGCGGGTGGGAATGAACACACCATAGAAACTATGCCGCCTTCAGAAAATGCTGATATCCCGGATCCTGATCCTAAAGCAGATGAGGTCCAGAAAGCAGATGAGGTCCAGGATGAAGAATGGATAAAAAGAAAAGAAGAAGTAATGGATCTGATCGCTGGGCCGGAAGGTGAAATATTTGAGATGGAAACAAATCCAGCAGTGAAACCAGCAGCGAAATACCTGCGTTCAGCGAATCATAGTAGTTCATTGCCGGTAACAAATGAACGTTATGACAAATTTTATACCGATATTGGCACAGGCTCAGCTTCATATCCTCAATTAGGCATGGGTATCAAATATATTAAGAACGATAACCAAACCCCGGATATGGATGGGAAATGGCGCTATGTTTATTGTACTGAATTTAAAAAGTCCTCTCCGGTAGACCATGTTATGAACTATACAGGTTCTTGGGCAAATAAGAAAGTTTCTTATGCCATGTATTATGGAGCTATGTTTTGGGGGGAACCCTGCCGTTGGAACGGCTACTCAACCGGTGATTGGAGATTGGACTATTTTGTTACGCAGGTTGCCATCCATATTTTAAACGGTGAATTTACTTATAATGCCGCTGCTAATGCGATCAATGACGCATCCGGAGCAACAGCCACGGAGAAAGCACTTGCAAAAGACAGGATCAATAAAATAGTAAATGACGCAAATGACAGTTCAAATTACACCAGCTTTACAAGTGATGGCTGGTTTGATGCCAGTGCCAGTGCATCCTTTACTGTCAGTGATCCATCCAATTTTGCAAGCGTTTCTGGTGGATATGCCACAGGCTATTCTACACCGGCATTGAAAACGGTTTACGATATGGATATGAAGGAGCAGATCAAAAGTTTAACAGTATCTGCACCTGGTTCAACGGTACAAAAAAAGGACAATAAAACCTACAGTGCTTTTAGGCTGTTTGTCACGTCAGACCAATATAAATCTTATCAATTAACCGGTAAGACCATAACAGCGAAAGCGACTGTAACAGCCCCCAGGTATTGGGGAGGCGCTATCTATTCACCCTCTTCCAATGCCGCATACCAAAATATAGTGCTTTGGTCGTATACAACCGCTGCGGGCAACTTTACAAAAACGGCTTCTTTTAGTAAGTCCATCCCGAAAAAGAAATTTTCTTTAAATATCAAAAAGCAGGATGCCGAAACAAAAGCCGCTTTAAAAGGAGCAACGTTTTCGTTATGGAGCTATAATGGTTCCTCTTATAACAAAAAACTGGGAAATTTTAAGGACAACGGTGACGGTAGTTATACATATTCTGGAATAGATTATACAACTACAAAAGACGGTCGGTTTTTGATAAAGGAGGACAAAGCCCCTGCAGGATATTTAAATAAATATGTTCTGGAAAATTCGGCTGACATTACTAATTATGATAAGCATGGTGGCAGGGAAATACAGTTGACTGCAGATGGATTTACATATGATGGGGTGCCGAATGCAACCATCTTTAAAGATTCTCCTAAAAAACCTGAAGCAATGATACAGGTGAAAAAGACGGATGCAGATACAGGAACGTCTTTAACAGGGGCAGAATTTAAAGTATATGAATGGGATAAGACAACCCAGGATTATAAAAAGGACGCACTCCAAACTCTTTCCTTTGTTCCCTATATGGATAAATATAGAACACTTACTCCGGTAGTTAAAACGGATGCAAATGAAGGAAAATTTAAAGTTGTTGAAACAAAATTACCAGATGGATATAAATGCCCCTGGTCAAAAGAAATCACTGTCACAGAAAGCGGTACACAAACATTAAGTTTTGAAGCCCCAAACTATCATGTGAGAAATCTTACTATTAACAAAAAGATCCAGGTGAATGAAATTACCTGGGCGCATGGCAACCCCACCTTCTTATTCACCGTGCAGGGCGAAGACGTCAATGGCGTGTCCCACACCTATCATCGTTCAGTGGAGTTTAGGGAAGATTATGTGACAAAGCACAGCACAAATGGCTACGTTACATTAGGCACCACCATTGCTAATATTCCGGCTGGAAACTATAAGATTTATGAAGAGGGCAGCATCTTACGCTACATACTGACAGATGCAACGGCGCAAACAAATAACATTACTGTTACCAAAAAGAATCTGGAGACGATCAATGGATTTATGAAAATTGATGCCGATGTATCAGCGGATCTTACAGCCGAAGACGGAGAAATGACTTTTGAGAATCATAAGACGCATTATGACAAACTTTCTCATAATAGTATCGTTGTAAATACTATAAAATAATTATCGGAAGTATTATAATAAGGATATCTGTTCATTATGTTAATGGATGGGTATCCTTAAAAAATATATAAGAATAAATAATTGATATAAAATATATTGACAAATGAAATAAAATGGATATAATTATATATAGCAAGTAATTAATATGAAGCCAAACGAATAAAGAAGGGAGGGAAAAGATTTAGTTAGATTGGAATCTTTTTAATAAAATTTCAGAGAAAGGGAAGGGGACTGCCGCATTTATGGCTTTTAAATTGGTGCGACAACCCAAGGGAAGGAATATGAAGTTAAAAAGCTCTTTTATCAAAAGCATGGCAATATGCCTTACTGGCGCAATGCTTGCCTCAACACCTGCCACGCTGCAGGATGTCAATGCCGCAGCCTGGAAGAAAAACAGCACAGGCTGGTGGTGGCAGGAAGACAACGGGTCATATCCCCAAAACGCTTTTAAACAGGTCAACGGACAAACCTACTATTTCGATGGCCGAGGATATATGGTCACTGGATGGAAAAAAGTAAATAATAACTGGTATTATTTTAATCCAAATGGTGCCATGGCTACGGGATGGAAACAGGTAGGGAATACATGGTATTATCTTAATGGCTCCGGGGTTATGCAGACGGGGTGGCTGAAACTTGGAAACACCTGGTACTACTTAAACGGATCCGGTGCTATGCTAACTGGATGGCAGAGGATCGGTGGAAATTGGTATTACATGAATGGTTCTGGCTCTATGTTGGAAGGCGGCTGGCATTGGATTAACGGAAAATGCTATTACATGTATGGCTCTGGCGCTATGGCTGCCAATACCTGGATCGGACAATATTATGTCGATGGTTCAGGAGCCTGGATCCAATCCTACCAGCCTGCCCATTGGATCCAATCTGGTTCCCGCTGGTGGTACCGGCATTCAGATGGCGGATACACAAGAAATGCCTGGGAAAAGATAAATGGCAAATGGTATCATTTTGACGGCAGCGGCTGGATGCAGACCGGATGGTTGCAATTAGGCAGCACATGGTATTATCTCGAAAATTCCGGTGCTATGGCAGAAAACAAATGGGTCGGGGATTATTACTTGACTGGTAGTGGAGCAATGGCGATCAATCAGTGGATCGGCAATAAATATGTGGATGGTAATGGAAAATGGGATAGGTCAAAGAAAAAGACGGTCGCATTAAAATCAATTAGTCTCAATAAAAACAACTTATCCCTTACAGAAGGCGACAAGTCTATGCTAACTGTGACCTATAACCCGAAAAATACTACTGTTTCCAAAGCTGTAAGCTGGACTTCCAGCAACACAAAGGTGGCCACTGTGAAAAACGGCACTGTTCTTGCAAAGGGGGCAGGTACTGCAACTATCACAGCAATGGTCAATGGCAAAAAAGCCACATGTGCCGTTACGGTCAAGAAAAAAGAAATACCATTGCAGTCAATCAGCCTTAATAACACAAGTCTTAAACTTGAAAAAGGCCAAACAGATACCTTAAAGGTAACCTATTCTCCATCAAATACAACTGATAATAAGGATATCACCTGGACTTCTTCAGATGAAACAATCGCGACCGTGAAAAACGGCGTTGTAACTGGTGTTTCCGATGGAACTGCCACCATAACGGCTGCTGTAGGCAAAAAATCTGCATCATGCAAGATCAAAGTCTATACACCTGTTCCGCTGGATAGTATTACTTTATCCGAGCAGAACTTGAACTGGGATATCACGCTTCAGGATGAAACAACCTTGATCGTCGCTTATGATCCGGTTGATACAACCGATGACAAGAAAGTTACCTGGTCTTCCAGCGATGAAAATGTTGTAAGAGTAACCGGTACGGGCGAGGATCAAGAAACTGCATTAGTTGTAGCCGAAGGCCCTGGAACCGCAACTATTACGGCCCAAGTAGGCAACAAAAAGGCCGAATGTAAGGTTAATTTTACAGCATCTCTAAACAAATGGACGCTGAATGAACATAATTTAGAACTTGATAAAGGGGAAACAAAACAGCTTACAACCACCTTTATTCCGGATTATACAACGGATCCCAAAGATACAACCTGGAGTTCTTCAGACGAATCCGTTGCTACTGTAGATGAAAATGGCGTTGTAACTGCTATATCTGAAGGTAAAGCAACCATTACTGCTATAAATGCAAATGGAACTATGGATGAATGTTACGTTACAGTTACCATTCCACGAATACCGGCTGAAAACCTCAAAATTAGTAAAGATTATTCCGTAATAAATGTTGAACAACAGGATACAATTACAGCCACCTACGGTCCGGACAATACAACAGATAGCCTGACGTGGAGTTCTTCCGATGAATCTGTAGCCACCGTGGATGATGGAGTAATTACTGCTATAGCATCTGGGTCCTGTACTATCACAGCCGCTATTGGTAACTTAACAGCCTCCTGTAATGTGAATGTACCCTATTACTTTGGTGACCAAGAGTTTGCGTATGAGGTTTTTGATGAGATAAATCGTGTGCGTGAAGAAAATGGGCTACACGCTTATGAGTGGGATGAGAGAATAGGAAATGTAGGTGCTAAAATAGTGGCAGCTTACAATGTGATGACAGGTACTAATGCAAGTGATTATGCAAATCACGCAGGGCAGATTGGTATAGGTATTGGAGGAGACATTGATGATGCTAGAGAAGTTGTTCAGACATGGCTGGATTCCCCTATGCATCGAGGAACTATTTTAGATCCAGATCCTGATGTTCAAACCGGATTTGTAGCTGTTGCCAGAAAGTCGTTGGATAAAGAAAAGGGGCTAGTTAGGGGAACTTCAATCATTTTTGACCAGGGGGCTAGCAAGGAATATTTAGATACTTTGGACTGGACTAATCCTAGCCTTATAAATGTTATGCCACAGGTCGATAGAAATAAAATACAACAGTATCTATCAATTTACTAATCAGGTTTACCGCACAGCTTGTTTTTGCTGTGCGGTAAATTGTTTATAATGGTTTAAGTCCTATATATAATTTAAAACCTGAATATAAAATTATAAAGAGAGTGGGGAATATAATGACAAAAAAATCTACAAGTATATTCTGGTGTCATTGGTAATGCTACTGGACAAAATATTCTTATGGATAGTATGTGTAGAACAGGTGGAGGATATACATACAATAAAAATTGTAGAAGAAGGGCCGGGTCTGTTGACCCGGCCGGCGACTGGCATTAAAGGATGTCGGGGCATCCGGTTAGATAAGCACACAGGTATAAGACAAGTTCCTTGGGTGAGGGCTTTTCGCTCAAAGGCCGTCCTGCAATACGTTCCAATTCCTTTCTATCGCCATATTCCCAGCAATCAATAGTGGCCCGAGCTATATTGCGGGAGATGGTATTGGTAGATAAGCCAGTCTCATGTGAAATTAAGGGGTAAATCTGTTGTTCCAAGCAAAAGCCATTGTATAGAGGTATTTGGCAGCAATGGTAAACAACTAATGCTAGGTGATAGGAGCGCTTGTTAGCGGGGCGACCGGAAATAGAATGCACGAGTGATACAACATCATTTAGCACCATATCAATTCCTCCTTTAACACATTGATTTAATTTTAATTATATATTTAACCGGAAAAGGAGAAAATTAGGTAATTTAAGACATAATTAGACATTTTAAGAAACGGATTAGGTTGCCGGGATTCTGTTGGTACTCCATGCTATCCAATTAAGGCTGATATAGAAAAAATGGTTATTGAACAAACATATCTAGGCGTAGGAAATTATTACGAATTCAGTGAAAAATACAAACTTATAAAGTTGATATGCAGGGAATTTTTTTATTGTGCAACATATATAATTGAGGTATAATCATCAAAAGAGAAGAAAGCAGTGATGTGCCAACCAAAATAATAAAATAGAAGAAAGGATAAGAGGGTATGTTGGAAACCTGGAAAGAAAGAAGGCAGCTGCTCTTAGAATTTTGTGAGAAATTACAGAGTCAGTTTTCAGAACCAAATTATAATGTATTTGTTTTTGGCAGCTATATTCGGAAGGATTTTGATCCTGCAAGCAGCGACATAGATCTTGTTGTTTATTGTCAGGATGATAGGATGCAGGGCGAGATAGCGCAGTTTGCGAAAGATTTTTTCCAGGCACATGGTTTGGAAAGTGATGTTTTGCAGTATTATTTTTCTCCAAATGCTACTATATTTTATCCGGCAATTTTGAATGCGATAAAACTTACTGACTATTATCCATCACAACTGCAGGAAGAATTGTATCGATTGAGAAGATATTATGAAGCGGAATGCGAGAGAAAAAAGGCGAGAAAAAAATATCTATGGTGGGATTATATATTAAGGAAAGCAGGTGCCGTTAAAGGAAGGGGGAGAATATAAATGGTAGATATTCCTGAAGAACTGGAGGAGTATGGATTTGTAATAAAGAAACAGGATGAAAGAATAGAATCCTCAGTTGCAAACAGTATTGAGATTATGATTGTGCAGGCAGACGCCATGAAGAATACCTACAAAGCGTTCTGCCGTACAGATGATGAAAGATTAAAGGATGACCTTAGCGAAGCATTAAGCAGTCGCTTAAATCATTTTACACAGGCTTTTATAGATATTGCATCCTATATTCAGATTATAAGAGGGAAAGGAATAGGAGATAATTCTCTTGGCTATTATAAACGCACGGTGGAAAACCTGGACATAGAGCTGACAGAAGACGGGAAGAGGGCGCTAGATTTCCTTTCAAAAAGGAATGACCTGGTTCATGATTATTTTAATCTTTCGCAGTTGAATCAAGAGTTACTCCAAGCGATACATTCATATGGGAATGGATTTGCAGATTTAGCAGAGAGTATAAAGGATTATTGCTACAATAAAATTCCTGCGTTTGCTCCAACGGCTAATATCAAAAAGGCGATAAAAGCAGCGCAGAGAAAGAAATAGATTTAAGGGCCGGAGTTATTAGGGATTTGATTTCCTAATTTTGGGGGCCAGCGCAGATATTATTTTTAACACTTTCTGCACTGGCCCTTTATCAATTTTCATAAACTGATTCAGACTGATTTAAACCAAACAATCCAATATGCATTTGTTATAATAAAGTAACCGCCAAATAATAATGCGGTCAGATATAAAATTACCCCAGCCCTTTGCGAGTTGGAGTAATTCACTATAATT
>PPYF01102378.1_pt1 | contig 93567 bp, 89 predicted proteins | sample 1559871 | NCBI WGS metagenome assembly PPYF01 (sample SAMN08240021, study PRJNA423297) | Human gut metagenome, whole genome shotgun sequencing project.
AGGATGATATCAGAGGAAAAATGAAGAAGCAAAAAAAGATATGGAATAAGATTATTTTTATCATAGGTCTGCTTCTCGTGTCGTATCCTCTGGTAAGCAGCATGATAGAGCGGCAGCATCAAAAAGATGCTGTCGCTACTTATCAGGGCAGCATTGAAGAGGAGGATAAAAGCCGGATACAGGATGCAATAGCAAAAGCATCTGAGTATAATAATATGCTGTTCCAGACACAGGGGGCAAGCATTGGAGACTTGCAGAATGGGATTTTAAGTGAAGAAAACTATGAAAATCTATTAAATCTTTCAGGAACAGGAGTAATGGGAAGCATTGAAATTCCGAAAATTAACGTAGATATTCCAATTTATCATGGAACGTCAGAGGAAGTGTTAGCAAGTGGAGTGGGACATTTTCAGGACAGCAGCCTTCCAGTGGGCGGGAACAATACGAGATGTATTCTTACCGGACACAGGGGATTGCCAAATTCCAAGCTGTTTACAAGGCTGGATGAATTGGAAAAAGAAGATCTTTTTTTTATCAGTACGTGTGGGGAAACTTTAGCATACCGCATTACCGAAATAGAAGTAGTAGAACCAGAGGAAGCAGAGCTGCTGGAGATTTTACCGGAAAAGGATTTATGCACCTTAATAACCTGTACCCCTTATGGAATTAACACACAGAGATTGGTGATAACAGGGGAGCGAGTTCCTTATGAAAAAGCGGAATATGACAGTATTGAGAGAAAATTGCCTTCTTTTCGGGAAGCTTTCTTTATGGTATTACCTTTTATTTTTATGATGGCTGGATTAATTAGTTTTTTTAGGAGGAAAAGACATGGAAAAAAGAATGAGCAATAAGTTTTCATTAGTGATTACAGTGCTTCTGATATTTGTATTTTGCATACAGGTATATGCAGAGACAGATACACAGCAGCATGGAAGTATCAGCATTGCTCTGACAGAAGGGAAAAAAGGAACTTCACGAGAAAATGTGGAATTTTCCTGTACCAAAATAGGAGAAATGAAAAACGGAGAATATATCTTAAAAGATGAATTTCTTTCTTCAAAAGTAGAGCTTAATGCGTTGAAGACAGCCGATGATATGGAAAAGGCGGCTAACAAGCTGGCAGAAATGGATATTCAAGGTGAGAAAGTATTATTGACAGATAAAAATGGAAAGCTTTGCTTTTCGGGTTTAACAAAGGGAGTATATTTTTTAGAAGCTACGGATATTGCTGGATATGAAGCGGTAGCGCCGTTTTTAATATCTATTCCAACCTTTGATGAAAAAGAAGGAAGAATGAACTATGATATTACTGTCATGCCCAAGCATGAACCGGAGAAAATCACAACGGATGCTCCACAAAAGCCGGGAGCACCGCAGACAGGTTTAGACAGTCCGATTTTAAAGTATTTTGCAGGCGCTTTTTTCATTGCCCTGTTTTTGGTTGTTTGGAATATTAAAATGAAAAATACAAAGAAGAAATAATGAGGAAGTTAATAAATGTAGTATTGGCAGGATGTCTTTTTTACTTTTTGGCACTTGGGATGAAAGAGTTATTTTTATTTTTAAATGCGGAAAAAACGTATCAAGTGTTAAAAGAAGAAACCGTGCAGGTTGCAGCGGATAATCAGGAAAATGAGGAGGCAGTAAATCCGTTCCACCGAGATATTAATTTTGAAGCCTTGAATAAAATAAATGAAGAAATTGTCGGATGGATTTATATACCGGAAACAAAGGTCGATTATCCTGTGTTAATCGGAGACACAGAGCAGGAATATTTGAAACAGGATTTTGAGGGGAAAGAAAATGTTTTAGGTTCTATTTTTGCTTTCCCCAATGTGGAATTAAATCAGGATTTTCACGTTTGTCTGTATGGACACAATATGATTTCAGGACAGATGTTTGGCGGGCTGAAATTGTATAAAGAAGAAAAATATGCAAAGACTCACAGAAAAGCTTATTTATATACAAAAGAGAGCACAAAAGAATTGGAGCTGATATCTGTTTTTCAATGTGAAAATACAGATGAAATCTTTGAGCTGGAAGAAAAAACATGGGAACAAAGCAAAGCAGAGGAAATTGTAGGTGACTTGCAGAGGAGAAGTTTCGTAGAAACGGAGTTTACCCAAAAGAAGGTAACTCAGATTTTTACGCTTGTTACCTGTCATGGAAACGCAGGGGGAACGCAGCGTCTGGTTTTAAACTTTGGAGTAACGAAGGAGAAGCTTATATTACAATAATGACGGTCTATCACAGGAAACTGTCACATTCAGTATATGCACCGAATATTTATAATTTTTGGATAATATTGAAAGCGACAGTTCCCTGTGTATAATTCTTGTTTCTAAGGCTGTCGTGAGCGGAAATAGTCAAAGACTTTACAAGTAAAAAAAAATATGCTATGATAACCGAGATATCATAAGTATGTGCACTCGTAGCTCAGGGGATAGAGCAGTGGTTTCCGGTACCACGTGTCGGGGGTTCGATTCCCTCCGGGTGTGTTTGTGCTTTGGGGAGAGCATGGAAATAAGGGAATATAAGGAGGACAAATATGTTAGACAATTTCAGAGAATGGCTCTCGGATAATCTGAGGTATATTCTTCTGGGTCTGGCAATTCTGGCGGTTCTGTTGCTGTTATTTTTTGGAATAAAAGCAATAACGGGAAATTCTTCTGATAAAAAGGAAAATGAACCGGCAAAGAAAACAGAACAAAAGAAAGAGTCCACAGATTCCGAAAAAACAGATGAGGACAAGTCTGAAAAGGAAGATGAGAATGCTCTTGAAAAGAATGCGTATCCTGAAGTAAATGCCTTAATTGAGTCGTTTTACTCTGCTTGGGGAAAGAAAGACATTGCCCAGATGAAAGAGTTGACGGATAATTTTAATGCAACTGATGAAACAAAAGTGACAAATGCTACTTATATTGAGTCTTATGAAAATATAACAGTGTATACAAAGAAAGGACTTGATGAAAACAGTTATGTAGTATTTGCAGCTTATGATTTGAAATTTAAAGATATTGCCACACCGGCTCCCGGCTTGTCTGAGCTGTATGTTTATAAGAATGAAGCAGGAAAATACGTTATCCAGAATGATGATACAAATGCTGAAGTTCAGGAATGTATTGAAAAGACAAGACAGGAAAAGGATGTAACAGGGCTTATTGCAGAAATAGAAGAAAAATTGAATGTAGCAATGGCTTCTGACGATACCTTGAAGAAATTTGAAGAAGAGCTGGGCGAAAAAGTCAATACAGCACAGATGGCTGATAATGGCGATATGCTCACAGCAAAGGAAAGCTGTAATGTACGTTCTGATGCAAATACAAACGCTGAAATTTTAGGAAAATTACAGGCAGGGGAGCAGGTTAAGAAACTGGAAAATGCGTCAGATAATTGGATAAAGGTAGAATATAAAGGGCAGGAGGCCTATGTATTCGGTGATTTAGTTCAGTAAAATATACCCTGGCAGCAGGCACAAAAGGTGTTGGTTGTCAGGGTGTTTGCACAATAAAGAGGAAAAAACATGAAAATTACCAAAAAAGGAGTTCTCATTACAATTCCTGTTTTTCTAACAGGTTCTTTTCTTATTGCAGCTCCTCAGTATGGATTTATGCTGGTGAAGCATTCCATGATCAGTTATGAAAATGAGAAAGAGGCGAAGAAAGAAGACCACTGGATTTACAATGAAAACGGACGCCGTTTCGTATACCATGATGGTTCTGTTATTCAGAATGACAGTCAGGTATTGGATGGAATTATGTACTATTTTGATGGGAAAGGCTATGTAAAAACAGGTTGGGTACAGGATAAAGGACAGATTTTTTATAGAAATCCGGATGGCTCTCCTGTAATAGGCTGGTTTACAGATGACAGCGGTACGTATTATCTGAATGAAAATGGTTCACCGGCAATCGGCTGGACAGATATAGACGGACAGCATTACTATTTTAAAGAAAACGGTGCGGCAGCTACGGGAATGACAGAGGTAGATGGTGTTCAGTATCTTTTTAACGAGGATGGAACCGTGTCAGCCGGATGGGGTTTAAAGGATGATAAGTATTATTATCGAGATGAATACGGAGCAATCTCTTATGGCTGGGAATATATAGACGGACAGTATTATTTTTTCCGTGAAGACGGAACAATGGCTACGGGCTGGATTACGGACGGCGGTGAAAGATATTATTTGAACACGGACGGTTCTATGGTAAAAAATGCTTGGATTAATCAGGATGGACAAAAGCATTTTGTAGGGGCGGACGGAAAAGAGGAAAAAGGCTGGGTTTCTATAAGCGGAAAATATTATTTTCTTACAGAAGAGGGCATTGTAGGACAACCGGGTTGGTTAAAACAGGATGGCAAGTGGTATTTTGTCAATCAGGACGGAAGTGCCAGAACAGGTTTGTTTGAAGAAAATGGTAAATGGCATTATCTTACAGAACAGGGCGAATTGAAAGAGGGCTGGATTTTGTCAAATGGAAAATATTATTATCTTGCAAATTCTAAGCTTATGACAGGCTGGAGGAAGATTGACGGTAAGCAGTATTATTTCCACGAAGACGGAGTTATGGCCACAGGCTGGATCACCATTGACGGAAAATCTTATTATTTGAATGAGGACGGAAGTCTGAATATACACGTACAGGAGTGATATTACAAAAGAGATACCCTGATAGCGATTTATGGAAAATCTGTAAGCGTTATTGGGGTATTCCTGTCAGAAAACGAAGGAGAGGTTCATGCGTTTAAATAAATATTTAAGTGATGCCGGTGTATGCTCCAGACGGGAAGCAGACCGTTTAATAGAAGAAAAACGTGTTTTAGTGGATGGAAAGCCTGCTGTGCAGGGGATGCAGGTAGAAGACTTTCAGGAAATCAAAGTAGATGGGAAAGCTATAAAGCGGGAAGAAAAAAAAGTGCTTTTGGTTTTTCATAAGCCGAAGGGAATTGAGTGTACGGCAAATCCTAATGTGAAAAAAAATGTAATTTCTTATATTAACTATCCAATTAGAGTGTATTATGCAGGAAGATTGGATAAAGACTCGGAAGGATTACTTCTTTTGACCAATCAGGGTGAGCTGGTAAATCAGATTATGAAAGCAGGCAGCTATCATGAGAAAGAATATCTTGTGACAGTGGATAAGCCTGTAACAGAGGAGTTTTTACAGAGTATGCGAGAGGGTGTCCCTGTTTTAGGAACAATCACCAGAAAGTGTAAGGTGGAAAAGGAAAGTGAAAAGGTTTTTCGGATTACTCTTACGCAAGGCTTAAATCGTCAAATCAGGCGCATGTGCAATTATCTGGGATATGAGGTTGTAAAATTAAAGAGAATTCGGATTATGAACATTGAGTTGGGAAATCTTCCGATAGGAAGTTATCGTGAGGCAACCAAGGAAGAACTGGATGAGTTGAAGAGGCAGATTTCAGAAAAAGCAGAGAAAAGGCAGGAAACAGATTTTCATAAAGGGAAAAAACCTGTGAAGAATGCAGGGAAATATAGAAATCCTTCCAAGGTAAGAAAACAGAAAAGGCAGGAGGCTTCAAGAAATGGATAAAATGAAAAGAATGAAGGAATTGCTGAAACTTTTGACAGAGGCTTCAAAAGCCTATTATCAGGAAGACCGAGAAATAATGAGCAATTTCGAGTATGATAAGCTGTATGATGAGCTGGTACAGCTGGAAAGAGAAACAGGTGTTACCTTAGCGGGAAGTCCTACAGCTTCCGTAGGATATGAGGCATTGGATGAGCTGCCGAAGGAAGCTCATGAAAGCCCGATGCTTTCCCTTGACAAAACAAAAGATATAGAAGCATTAAGGGCGTTTATCGGAGAGCAGAAATCATTACTTTCATGGAAATTGGACGGACTTACCATTGTATTGACATATCATGAGGGAAAACTGCAAAAAGCGGTAACAAGAGGAAACGGAACCGTAGGGGAAGTTATTACGGGAAATGCAAAGGTTTTTAAAAATATTCCCCTTCAGATTGCATATCAGGGAGAACTTGTTTTGCGAGGAGAGGCAATTATCACCTATTCTGATTTTGAAAAAATCAATGCACAGATAGAAGATGTAGATGCCAAGTACAAAAATCCCAGAAACTTGTGCAGCGGTTCTGTAAGACAGCTGAACAATGAAATCACAGCAAAAAGAAATGTGAATTTTTATGCGTTTTCTTTGGTAAAGGCAGAGGGCGTTGATTTTCAAAATTCACGGGAACAGCAATTTTGCTGGCTGAAGGAGCAGGGCTTTGATGTTGTGGAATATCGTGTTGTTACAGGAGAAACGCTGGATGAAGCCATGGATTATTTCTCGAATCAGGTATCGAAAAATGATTTTCCTTCAGATGGACTTGTAGTTTTATATGATGATATTGCCTATGGAGAGTCTTTGGGAAGCACCGCAAAATTTCCGAGAAATGCGTATGCGTTTAAATGGAAGGATGAAATCAGAGAAACTGTTTTAAAAGAAATTGAGTGGAGTGCTTCCAGAACAGGATTGATTAATCCAGTGGCTATTTTTGAGCCGATAGAGCTGGAGGGAACTACGGTCAGTCGTGCCAGTGTGCATAATATCAGTATTATGAAGGAGCTTCAGTTGGGAATTGGGGATAAAATACAGGTGTATAAGGCAAATATGATTATTCCTCAAATTGCTGAAAATCTCACAAGAAGCGGAAATTTGGAAATTCCGAAAATATGTCCGGTATGTAAAAAAGAAGCCAGAGTGATAAAAACAAATGAGGTGGAAGCGCTGTACTGTATGAACGAAGAATGTCAGGCGAAAAAGATTAAATCCTTTACCTTGTTTGTAAGCAGAGATGCCATGAATATTGACGGCTTATCAGAAGCTACATTGGAAAAATTTATCTTAAAAGGTTTTATTCGTGATTTCGGCGATATTTTTGAAATTGAAAAATATAAAGATGAAATTTTAGAGATGGAGGGATTTGGACAAAAATCCTACGAAAACCTGATTGCCAGTCTGGAGAAGGCAAAGCACACAACTTTACCAAGAGTGCTGTACAGTCTGGGGATTGCCAACATCGGTCTGGCAAATGCAAAGCTTATCTGTAAGGAGCTTCAATATGATATTGAGAAAATGATTGCAGCCAATGAGGAAGAAATCAGCAGCATAGAAGGAATTGGTCCGGTAATTGCAAAAGCTTATACAGAATATTTTGCAAATGAAGAAAATTTAAAGAAGTTCCGTCATTTGTTGTCTCATTTAGAACTAGAAGAGGTAACAAGAGAAGAAAATCTGTCTTTGGAAGGGAAGCAATTTGTTATTACGGGAAGTGTGGTACATTTTGCAAACCGAGCGCAGCTAAAGGAAGAAATTGAGAAAAGAGGCGGAAAAGTAACAGGAAGTGTGACCTCAAAAACACATTATTTGATTAACAATGATACAACGTCAAATTCTTCAAAGAACAAAAAAGCAAAAGAGCTTGGTATTCCAATTTTATCAGAAGATGATTTTATGAAAATGGCAGGTATGTAAAACGTATGAAAAGAGAAGAAATAAAAGAAAAAGGAATTCAGGGAGTTAAAAAGATTATATTCGGAAGAACGCTGTTTGTAATATTTGCGTTTTTAATTCAGTTTGCTCTGTTGGCGGTAACCTATATTTGGCTGAGAGATTATAGCTATGTTTTTTACTTATTGTTTGTTATATTGAGCGTCAGCGTGGTTTTACATCTTTTTAACAGTAATGAAAGCCCTGATTTTAAATTGGTGTGGATGCTGCCGCTGGTTATTTTCCCTGTTTTTGGAGCGTTTTTCTATTTATATGTGGCAACCCAGCTGGGAACAAAAATGATTTTCAGGCGCTTGCAGTTTCTCTCGAAATTTACCAGACAGTACGCACCACAAAATACAGAAGTGAAAAATCGCCTGAAAGAGGAAAATTCCCAGATGGGGCATTTTGTTCAGTATATGGAGGAATATGATAATTGTCCTGTTTATGACCACACACAGGTGACTTATTATCCTCTTGGTGACGAGCAATTTCCGGATATGCTGGCAGAATTGGAAAAGGCAGAAAAGTTTATCTTTTTGGAATTCTTTATTGTAGAAGAAGGAAACATGTGGAACAGCATTTTGGAGATTTTAAAGAAAAAGGTAAAGGAAGGTGTGGAGGTACGTGTTATGTACGATGGTATGTGCGTACTGGCACTTTTGCCTTACTTTTATCCAAAGCTTTTGGAGGCGGAGGGTATTCGCTGTAAGATGTTTGCGCCTATTAAACCTGTATTCTCCACACATTATAACAATCGAGACCATAGGAAAATTATGGTTATTGACGGAAAGGTTGCCTTTACAGGAGGAACAAATCTGGCAGATGAATATATTAATCAAAAGCTGCGTTTCGGACACTGGAAAGATACAGCCGTGAAGCTTACCGGAAAGGCAGCAGAGCGATTTACATATATGTTTTTAGAAATGTGGAATGTTTCTGAGACAAAAGAAGAGAATTATGAGCAATACAAGACACCGGCGAACTTTACCATGCCAAGTGACGGATATCTCATTCCTTATGAGGTGTGTCCTTTTGGAAAAGAGCGTGTGGGTAAAAAAGTATATCTGGATATCCTGAATACGGCAAAGGATTATGTGCATATTATGACACCGTATTTAATTTTGGATTATGAAATGCTGATGGCTCTTACTTATGCTGCCAAAAGAGGGGTGCAGGTATCTATTATTATGCCGCATATTCCTGACAAAAAGGCTGCATTTGCTGTGGCAAAGACCTATTATAACGAGCTTTTGGAAGCGGGAGTGGAAATTCATGAATATGAACCGGGCTTTGTACATGCAAAGATTTTTGTTGCAGATGATGAAAAAGCAGTAGTCGGAACGGTTAATCTGGACTATCGAAGTCTGTTCCACCATTTTGAATGTGGTGTAATGATGTATAAAAATTCACAGATTTTAGAAATTGAAAAAGATTTTCAGACAACGCTGCAAAAGTGTATTAAGATGCAGCCGTCTGATTATAAACGTCAGAAACTGGCAATGCGTATTACAGGAAAGATTTTACGTATGTTTGCCCCGCTTATGTAGAAAAAAGAAAGGGAGAAAGAGAAATGCCCATTAAAATTCAAAGTGATTTACCGGTAAAAGAAATACTGGAAAAAGAAAATATATTTGTCATGGATGAAAAAAGAGCGGTTCATCAGGACATCCGTCCGGTGCAGATTTTGATTTTAAATCTGATGCCTTTAAAGGAAGAAACAGAATTGCAGCTTTTGCGCTCTCTGTCTAACACGCCTTTGCAGGTAGACGTTTCTTTTATGATGGTAAGCAGTCATGTGTCCAAAAATACAGCTACCAGCCATTTAAACAAATTTTATCAGACCTTTGAGGAAGTAAAAGAGCATAAATTTGATGGTATGATTATTACAGGTGCTCCGGTAGAGCAAATGGAATTTGAAGAAGTAGACTATTGGCAGGAAATGACAGAAATTATGGAATGGTCTAAAAAGAATGTAACTTCTACGATTTATCTTTGCTGGGCAGCACAGGCGGGCTTGTATTATCATTACGGCTTACAAAAAAGAAAAATGGATAAAAAAGTTTTTGGGATTTTTGCTCATAAAGTGGAAAACCGAAAAATTCCTTTGGTAAGAGGGTTTGATGATGTGTTTTTTGCGCCACATTCCAGACATACAGAGGTATCTGCCGAGGACATTCATAATTGTAAAGAGCTTACAGTTCTGGCAGAGTCTGAGGAAGCCGGTGTATTTCTGGCTATGGCAAAGGATGGCAGACAGATTTTTGTCATGGGACATCCGGAATATGACAGAGTGACGCTTGACGGAGAATATAAGAGAGATTTGAGCAAAGGGCTTCCGATTGAAATGCCAAAAGGCTATTATCCGGAGGATAATGCAGAGAACAAACCGCTTCTTATGTGGCGTTCTCATGCCAATAATCTGTATACAAACTGGCTGAATTATTATGTTTATCAGGTGACACCGTATAATCTGGATGGAACACCGTTTTAATGCGGTGTTTTAGAGGCGTTGCGGAAAATCAAAAATATCGTAAAATGATGTGAAATATCGGGCAGCATTAGAAAATTGGGAGTACAAAGGGAGTATAGAAAAGTCTTTATGGGAGTACAAGCAATATGATATAAACTGTCTTTTGGAATAAGATTATGAGGGTATATTGTGTAAGTGCAATATGCCCTTAAATTTTTGGAAAAGTGATGATAAAGGCTAGGAAATGTGATAGAATGGCAGAAATAAACAAATCTGAATTTATTTGTTGTATTGTCTTTTCAATACTATAAAAAATGAGAAGGCAAAGAATATTTGCGTAAAAAAATAGAAATGTAAAAAGATAATTGCTTGTTAATTTAGAGAATATAGATAAAATTGTAATTGTAAGGAGGTAGGAATATGCAATTAGGTCAGGCAATTGCACAAATCAGAAAGGAACGAGGGCTGACACAAGAAGCTTTTGCAAAAATGTTTAGTGTAACAAGGCAGACAGTTTCAAATTGGGAGAATGAGAAAAGCTATCCAGATTTATCTACATTAGTAAAGATTAGCGATGAGTTCAATGTTTCTCTTGATGTTTTGCTGAAAGGAGATTTTCGCATGGTAAAAGATATTGATAAGAAAATAAAAAAACAACCATATTATATAGGTATTATAATTGGCTTAGTCATTATTGTTGTTGCTTTATTTTCATTTATTTACGCCAATGACAAAAGTATTAGTGATACTACAAAAGACTATGCAGATTTTAAGTTAAACTCTGCGCTATCAATAGAGATATATGACTTTCAGAGTGGTGAGCTAATAGCTAAATACGAAGATGAAAGTAGTATAGATAAGGTCAATACTATCTTAGATATTGAAAATTGGGAAAGAGTAGAGAATATAGATAAAGACATTAATCCTATATATACCTTAGAATTATACTACAATACCACGAAGCAAGATGCAAACGATGATATACAAGAGATTACTATTTATAGTAATGGAGAATATGCTTCATTTTTTACTACTTCATCAGGAATGGGATTAAAACAAAATTATAAAACTAATATTGATATTACGGAATTAATAGGTAAATGATAATTTAGTAACTCTAATTTGTGGCAGACAGTTTTTTGATAAAACTGTCTGTTTTTCCTTTTTAATCATAATTGATAATAGAGAATGGCCCATACCTATTGTGAAAAGAGCATTTAGGATGATATAGATTGATTGTAAGGGGAGTGGGAGTTTTGTTGATTTGATTATGTTCTGCTTCAATTCTGTTACTACTACATTAGTATTTCAGTACGGATGTACGAAACCTGCAATTTGGTATCATGAGTAGCCCATTATTGAATGATATACTGTTAAATACAAAATAATTATTTGAACTAACATTTGAAATAAGATGTTTTGAAGCAGGAATACAGCCAAAAACAGTTCAGAAATATCTAGGTCATGATACATTACAAATGATAATGGATTTATACACCAATGTGCTAGAAAACCATTTATCAGGTGAAAATGGATAATTTAGATAGCAGGCTGGAAATGATTGAACTTTTAAGTGATGATTTAGCAGAGCAACGTTTTGAAAGGGAATATAGGAAAAAGAACGAAGTTTTGTCTTCTGATAAGTTAATACGCATAGAATAAATGGGAGTATAATGGGAGTACAAAGTGTTTGAACATGGCTTAAATAAAGGGAAATCAAGATGTGATTTGTATTCCTTAGTTATTTTATTACGTTTATCAGGTGACGCCGTATAATCTGGATGGAACACCGTTTGAATGTTATGAGGGCATATTGTGTAAGTGCAACACGCCCTTAAATTTTGGGAAAAGTAGTGTGAAAGACTAAGAAATATGCTAAAATAACAGAAATAAATGATTTTGAAATTTATGTAAAGAACGGAGATGATGCTTTTGGGGACAATTATTTGGGGGATTTTGTGTGGGAGTGTATTTCTTATAGGGTGTTTTCTATTTGCTTTTGCGGTATTTAAGCTTATACATTCAACTTTATATATAGGAGAAGTATGTGATATAGAAATTGTAGGTAGAACGAAAGTAGATGAGGTGGTATTTCATCTTATAACAGAGTATGAGGGAAAAATGATAAAAGTCGAGCCACTAAATAGATTGACAATATTGCCATTTTTTGAAAAGACACAGTTGAAAAGATTTGAAAGGAAATATATGGGAAAACAGATGAAGATATACATTAGTACAGATGGTTCTTCCTATTTGAAACGATTTTTACCACGTTATTTTTTTATGAGTATATTTTGGATGGCGCTGGGTATATTTGTTTTTTTCGTTCCTTATATAAGCAGTTAATTTTAGAATTGACTGTGATAATGTAATGAGAATATAAAAATTATGTTGACTAAAAATTCAAATTTTGTGAGGTGATTATTATGGTAGATATTTCTGCATGGACAGACAAGTTTTTACAAACTTTAACTCAGAACTTCGGAGAGCGGATATGGTTTGTCGGATTACAGGGAAGTTACGCTCGTGGTGAAGCAACGGAAACAAGTGATATTGATATGGTTGTAATACTTGATGAGGTCTCTGTTTTGGATATTCAAAAATATAATGCTATGTTAGATACGTTATCCAATCGAGAACAGATTTGCGGTTTCCTGTCAGGAAAACAAGAACTTTTACATTGGGAACCATCTGACCTTTTCCAATTTTATAACGATACAAAGCCAATCAAAGGAAGTCTTGATGAATTATTGGTACTGCTTGATACGGCTGCTGTAAACAGAGCAATTAAAATTGGGGTATGCAATATCTATCATGGCTGTGTACATAATATGCTGTACGAAAAAAGTGAGGAAATTTTGAGAGGATTATATAAATCAGCTTCTTTTGTTGTACAGGCAATCTGTTTTAAACAAACAGGAAGATATGTTTGTCAACAGAAAAAATTGCTTCAAATAGTTGAGCCAGATGAGCAAGTGATTGTTCATACATTCTTGGAATTAAAGAGCGGAGGTCTGACTAATTTTCAAAAGATGTCAGAAACTCTGTTTGAGTGGTCTAAGAAGTGGATTACAGAATAATTTGAGGGGGAAAAATATTTTGGTTATATTGCAGATTGACGAAAATAATGTAGATGAAACAGCGACGTTAGTTGCTGACTTTCGAGTGGAATTAAATTCTTATAAAGGCATAGAAGCTCGACCGGATATTCAAGAAGGAAAAGAAGATTTGCTTTATTTTTTAAAAGCTCAATATCCTGTTTTTGTTGCAAAAGAGGATGGAAAAGCTGTCGGATATCTTGTATGCAGGATTGAAGATGAGGTTTTATGGGTAGAACATCTTTTTGTAAGCCATGATTATAGAAGAAAAGGTATTGCTTCTTTGCTGTTTCAAAAAGCAGAAGAAATTGCCGAGTCAATGGGACAGGAAACCGTTTTTAATTATGTGCATCCCAATAATGACAGAATGATAGAATTTTTACGCTCAAAAGGCTATACAGTATTGAACTTGATTGAAATCCGAAAGCCTTATAAAGATGAGAAAATCAGCACTACGATTAAGGTGGATAAGCATACGTTTGATTATTAAGAGGATTTTCTGAGGAAATGGCCAATTCTCCAGCTGTTCGATTGTCAATTTGTGTGTTCTAAGATAAAATTGGAATACGGAGGTGGTAGAAATGTTTGAAATTGACAAGCAAAGGTTTGGAAAATTTGTGGCGGAGCTGCGGAAAGAGAAAGGTGTTACTCAGAAAGAGCTTGCAAAAGAATTATTTATATCAGATAAAGCAATTAGCAAGTGGGAAACCGGAGTGAGTATACCGGATACAGCCTTATTAGTTCCATTGGCAAATTTATTAGGTGTTTCTGTTACGGAACTTCTAATGTGCGAAAAAATGGAACAAGGTGATACATTAGAAACAGATAAGGTGGAAAAGATTGTTAAAACGGTAATTACTTATTCAGAAGAAAATCCCAAAAGAGCATATCAAGAGAAAAGTCACCAAAAATGGATTGCTCTATATATTTTATCTTTTTTAGCAGGCAGTGTTGGAACTTTTTTTAATGGTATAACAAAGCGACCATGCTTAGAAATATTAGGAATAACATTGCTTTTGTATGCTATATTTGGAGGATACTTTTGTTGTTTTGTAAAAATTAAGTTGCCTCGATTTTATGACGAAAATAGTGTCAATTTTGTACATGATGGTGCATTTCGTATGAATATGGTAGGTGTTAAATTTAATAATCGTAATTGGAAATATATTGTAAGGACAACCCGTATTTCTATGTGTTTATCCATGATAAGCTTACCTATTATCAATTTTTTTATGGGAAGTATAATGCCAAAAGGATGGAATAGTAGTGGAGCAGCCATATTATTAGTAACATTTTTTTGCAGCATTTTTTTTCCCATGTATATAATGGGTAAAAAATGTGAATGAGAAGTATATGTGAATATAGATGTAATAGTGAGAAACCGGAATAATGATAAAACAGGAGGAGAGGAAAATGAAAAAAATCCATGGTATTGTTTTAGCTATAATCGGAATTATAGCAGCATTATTTGGTATTGTGTTAAAGCTAAAAGAAAATACAGCCATCTCTATTATTGGCGGTGCAGATGGACCGACTTCTATTTATGTTGCTGGTAAAATCAGCAATATTCCGGTGACAATTAGTGTTGTTTTGGGTATTGTTTTACTGGTAATTGGTGTTTTCGTAATTATAAGAAACTATAAGAAAAAATAAGAATTTATTGGAGAAGGAAAGAAAATGAATGTGAATGAATATCAAACATTAGCAATGACTACACTCAATCCGGAACTTGATAAAAGGGAAGTTTTAATTAACAGTGTAATGGGATTGTGCGGAGAAGCAGGAGAAGCCATTGACATTGTGAAAAAGTGGATGGCGCAAGGACATGAATTAGAGAAAGAACATTTGAAAAGCGAGCTTGGCGATATTGCGTGGTATTTAGCGGAGGCGGCTACGGCGTTAGATATTTCTCTTGAGGAGGTTTTTCAGGCGAATATTGATAAACTGAAAAAGCGATATCCTAAAGGTTTTGATGCTGAAAAGTCATTGGTTAGATTAAAGGGAGATATATAAATTTTGATTTAGAGAATGGAATTTGGCATCACTAGCAGGTTAAGCAAAGCGGTGTAAAGTGAATTTCATTTTCTTCTCTAAAATACGAAAATTACAGGTTGCAGCAGACGGTTTTTGGTAACTGTCTGCATTTTTTTATCATAGTTGAAGTAGTATCATTCAGGACTTGACGTAGAGGAATTACTGAATTTCAGCTATTATTGTAAAAACTGGATTTTAGAGATTATTAAAATAAGGTGAGATATTGTGACTGAAATCCGTAGTATAAAGGTAAGAGAGAAGGGAGGAATGAGTTATGAAATCAAAAATATTGTTCGTATGTATGGGAATTGTTTTATCTTTGGCAGGCTGTGGAAATAAAGAAATTGAAATTTCTGAAGTGATGGGTTGTTATACGATTGATGTGCATTCTTATGAAGCGCTTGCAGGAAATGCAGACTATGTTATGATAGGAAAAGTGGTGGATGAGTTAGGAGTTGATTATAAATGGCCAGTCATGAAGGAAAATGAAGATGGCACACAGACAGAATTAACCAAACCATATACAAAATACAGCGTTGAGGTGATAGAAAACTTAAAAGGAGAGTTTTCTCAGGAAGAACCAATAATCATAACCAAAAAAGGTGGAATAACAAAGGACGGAAAATTCTGTGACCTGTATGAAAGTGATACTTTACCAGTAGAAGGAAATGAATATGTATTTTATGTTTATGCACAGGAAGACGGAAGAAATTTAGTTTCCGGTCCCAATTCTTCCATCCCATTAAGTGATAATCACAAAGAGTTGTCTACAATAAGTGAGAAAGCTATGCTGGATAGGGAAAGCATTTTGGAAAAAGTAAGAAACGGTGTTGCAAATCAAATCGAAACAGACAGAGAAAAAGAACTTCAAAAGATGATGTTTCTGTAAAGTAGATAAATAGGCATTACGAAAGGTGGGGACATAGAGTTCCCACCTTTTTGTTGTCAGGGAAAACAAAAAGGTGAGTTAGTAAAACCTAATGAATAAATTTGTGTTCTTTTCTATATTTTTTTCGATACTCCGTAGGTGTCATGTGAAAACGTTTTTGGAAGCATTGGGTAAAATAGTTATAGGAACTGAAACCCAGCGATTCTGAAATTTGCCGAACGGTATTTTCAGTAGTTTCCAGCAGAAAAAGAGCTTCTTTAAACTGTCTGTCTAAACGATAGTTAATGGGCGTTGTTCCATAAAATTTCCGGAAGTTATGAATAATAGTGTATTTGTTTAAATAAAATTTTTCTGCCAGCACATCTAAATTTACGTCTTTTGTAAAATTATTATCCAGATATTGTTTTATCCAGGCAGAACTTTGATTAGCCGGAACAGAAGAGGAGTTTGTTTTCTTTTGTGAAATTTCAAGATTTGAAATTCGTTTCAGGTAAAGCAAAAGAAGATTTAAAAGATTGGAAGCAACTTCTTGGTATTGTTCCGGCTGATTATTTACTTCTGTTATAAGGGCGGTGAGCAAAGATGGAATAAAAGATGAATATTCTTTGAAAGTTCCTACATGAAAGCCCGTTGTTTCATTTTCCAAAAGAAAGGAAAGATTAGATAATCCTAAAACTACATATTCCAAAGGAGAGACAGAGGTACTGGATTCCGCATGTTTCATGCCGGGAGCAATAATAATAAAGTCATAAGGTGTTACGGAGAGCGTGTCACCACCGATATGAAAAGAACCTTTTCCATTAAGACAGAAAAAGATTTCTGTGCATTCATGAGAGTGCTGCATACCATTCCAGTCTCTTTCGAATTTAAGCGAAGAAATATAGAGTAATTGGCTGGAATTACCAAAATGAATGGCTTCTTTTAAATTAAATAGTTCATACATGACAAATAAAATCCTCATTTTTTTTAATGTATAGTCAAAGTAACAACAATTTATATAACGTCTACACCAATATAACATATTTTTATTTATATCTCAAGATGTTAAGCTGTAGATACAGAAACGAAAGAAATTCAAGAAACCATTTATCAGAAAGGATAGTACAGTGGAGAAAAAGACAATCTATTATGTCAGCGATAAAGACGGAAATGACAATAATACAGGAACATCAAAGGAATATCCTCTTCGGACGCTGGCAGCGGCAGAGAAGAAAAAGCTGTATCCGGGAGATGAAATACGTTTAGAATGTGGCTCTGTATTTTCAAGGCAGGCTCTGCACTTAAACGTGCAGGGAAGCAGACAGGCGCCTATTGTCATTGGAAATTATGGAGACGGTTCTAAACCTGTAATTCAGTGTGAAGGAACAGGTATTTGGTATCAAAATTACGGACAGCCGCTTGATGCACATACCCATGTGTGGAGAGGATATGTATCTTCAGCAATTTTTTTATATGACTGTGAATATGTTCGTGTGGAAGGGCTGGAAATTACCAATGATGGACTTTATGCAGGAGAACAATACAGTCAGGGAGACAGACTGAATAGAACAGGTGTATCTGTAATTGCACAAAATCGAGGAACACTTCATGAAATTGAGCTTTCTGATTTGTACATTCATGATGTAAAGGGAAATGTCTATGATAAGCACTTAAATAATGGAGGTATTTATTGCAGTGCGTTGAAGCCGGAAAACGAAAAAAGTGGGATTGCCCGTTTTGACGGACTTTTTATTCATGATTGTAAGGTTGAAAATTGCAGCAGATGGGGAATTGCAGCAGGTTATACTTATACGCACAGCTTTTTTACAACCTTGGAATTGCCGGATGAAATAGTGAAAACTTACGGACATGAGAGAGTACATATTTATCAGAACTTTGTAAAAAGTATTGGAGGTGATGGCATTACACCAATGTATGCTTTTTGCCCATTAGTGGAATACAATGTGGCAGAAGATACGGCTAATGAAATTAACGATGAAATTTATACAGAAGCAGGTGAAAGAGGCGGAAAAACAGCAGCAGCAATCTGGCCATGGAAATGTAAAAATGCTTTGTTTCAGTATAATGAAGCATATCATACCTGTGACAATCAGGATGGACAGGCTTGGGATGCGGATTCCGGTGATGGAACAGTATATCGGTATAACTACAGCTATAACAATGCCGGAGGATGCGTAATGTTCTGTGAAGGTGAAAGTGTGAATAACGAATTTTGTTATAACATCAGTATGCTGGATGGCGGTGGAGTTATAAATCCGGCTCATAATCCAGATGCGCATATTCACCATAATACCTTTATTCTTGGAAATGATGTTCCTTTTATTCGGGATAATATGTCAGGGGGTCAGATCGTGGTGGAACAGAATATTATCTGTAATGTAGATCCGCAGGCACGTCAGGAGGATTGGTATCATCAGATACCTCATGCAGTTTACCGCAATAATCTGTATTGTAACTTTAAAAATCTTCCAGATGGAGATATAAAAGGAAGCTTGTGTGAAGAAGTACTTTTAAAAAATCCTCTTTGTGGACCAATAACTACAAATGGGAAAGTACACAAGAAAGAATGGTTTAAGGGGTTTGTTCCTACAAAGCCTTGTGTTCTGAATTCGGAAGAAAATATTGAAACAAAAGAAGATTTTTTGGGACGACAGGCAAAATGGAATATTCCGGGAGCCTGTACATGGGAAGAGAATTGAATGTGCTTTCTGAAAAGGAAAGTATGTCAATAATAAATTAAATTAAAGAAAGGAAATACTACCATGAAAAGAAAACTTTTAGCAATGACACTTGTGGGAATTACAGCAACTACAATGATTATGAGTGGTTGTGGTGGGAATTCGGACACAAAAGAAGAAGGCGGAAATGAAGGAAGTAAAAAAGAAGAAGCTGCCGGAGAAAAAGATAGTGGAAAGGAAATGACTTACTGGTCTATGTGGAACTCCACAGAAGGACAGGCAAAAGTTATTCAGGAAGCAGCAGAGGCTTATGAAAAAGAGACAGGTATTCATATTAACATTGAATGGAAAGGCCGTGATATTAAAACGTTAATCGGACCTGCTCTTGATGCCGGTGAAGATGTAGACTTTTTTGATACAGACTATATGATGCTGACACAGCAGAATGGAAAATACCTTGCGGATTTAACAGATATGGCAGCAGCAGCAGATTATGAAAAACACATTATGCCAATTCTTTTAGATAATGTAAAAGAATGGAGTGATGGTGCGTTAAAAGCAATGCCATATCAGCCATATACAACAGGTGTTTGGTATGATAAAGCAATGTTTGAAAAAGCAGGAGTGAAAGAAACACCGGAAACTTTTGATGAATTATTAGAAGTGTGTGAACAGTTGAAAAAATCTGGTGTAAATCCGATGACATGTAACTCTGACGGCGTAACTTTACTGTATGGTTACCAGTTAGCACGTTACGTAGGTCAGGATAAGGTACTGGAAACTTTGGACAATGCAGATTGGGCAAACGTACCGGAAGCAAAGAAAGCAGCAGATGACATTCGCACATTGTTTGATAAAGGATATATGTCTGAATATGCTCCTGCAAACTACCCGGAAGGACAGAACGAAATTGGATTTGGTGAAAGCTGTATGATTTTGAACGCTTCTTGGATACCAAATGAAATTAACCAGAATACGGGTGCAACAGTTGATTGGGGATTTTTCCCATGGCCAAGTGTAGAAGGCGGTGTAGATGGACCTGAAGCATCTATGGTAGGAAGCCAGGGATTTGGTATTGTAGAAAAAAGTGAGTACAAACAGGAAGCATTTGATTTCCTTCTTACTGTAGTAACAGGTGATTATGACAGTAAAATGGCTGAGGCGGTAGTTTCTATTCCGTCTGACGTAGAAAATACAAAATGGCCGGAAAGTGTAAGTGGTGCAGAACCATACTTCAAAGAAATGACAAAAACATACCAATGGGCAGTAGGTCTGGAAAACAATCCTACATATAAAGAAATCCTTTATGATAACTTAATTAAGCTGACAAAACTGGAACTGGATGGACAGAGCTTTGTAGATACTATGACAGCAGCAAAATAAGAAATATGCGGATTTTGAGCCGGATTTTTCTATGAAAGGAGAAGAAGATTTTGAAACAGAATAAAAAAATGATAGTATGCTTTTTAGCTCCTGCACTGATATTTTTTGTCGCTGCATTCTTATATCCCATTTGCAGAACTGTGGTTATGAGCCTTTTTAAAGTTGAATCAATCAGTGACCCTGTGGGACTCTGGGAGTTTGTGGGATTGTCCAATTTTGCAGATTTGGCTGAAACGACAATCTTTCAGGTGGCGATGATAAATATGCTGAAAATCTGGCTCATTGGAGGTATATTGGTTCTATCTGTTGCACTTTTGTTTGCAGGTATTTTGACAAGTGGAATTGTAGGAAAGAATGTTTATCGTGCTATAATTTACGTTCCTAATATTATCAATGCAGTAGCGATGTCCACTATGTGGATTAACTATGTATATAATAAGCGTTTTGGACTTTTGCACAATTTCTTTACATGGATTGGGGCAGATGGTTTGGCAAAGCTGGATTATATGAACGGTTCGTTAAAGTTCGTTTCTTTGTTGATTGCTTTTTGCTTTGGTTCTGTTGGCTATTTTATGCTGATTTTTATGAGCGGCATTGAGCAGATACCGGGAGATGTTTTTGAAGCGGCTACTATTGATGGGGCAGGAAAAATTAAACAGTTTTTCACAATTACCTGTCCTCTTTTAAAAGGAACTTTTAAAACCTGTCTGACATTTTGGACCGTAAGTGTTGTAGGATTTTTCGTATGGAGTCAGATGTGGAGTGCTCCCTTGGCCAGTGAAATGTCTACGATCACGCCGTTTATCTATATGTATAACGTTACCTTTGGAACTATGGGAAATGTAGAACGAAACGGTGGTCTTGGTGCAGCTGTTGGAGTTGTAATGGCATTGGTTGTATTAGTTGTATTCTTTGTGGTAGGTCGTCTGGTGAAAGATGATGACCTGGAACTGTAAGAGAGGTGTAGAAATGAAAAAACATAGAGGAAGAGTTTCCAAAACGGGAATTAAAAAACAGCTGAGATTGCTTCCGGGGCATCTCATCGTGGGAATATGGTGCCTCTTTACCCTCGTAATGCTGTTCTGGATTGTAGCAGCCAGTCTGTCAACTTCACCGGAGATTATGCAGGGAAAGGCTCTTAAATTTGAAACAGGGCTGCATTTTGAAAACTATGTAAGGGCCTGGTCAGCAAATAGTATTTCAGTGTTCTTTTTAAACTCATTAATGTACGCTATTTGTGCAATGGTTGGTTCTATTTTAATCAGTGCACCGGCGGCATATGTATTGGCGAGATTTGTATTTAAGGGAAACCTTGTTATAAAGAGCAGTTTTATTACAGCTATGAGTATTCCACAGATTATGGTGGTGCTGCCATTGTTCTCCATGGCAACCAGAGCACATTTGTCAGGCTCTAAGATTTTACTGATTTTGCTGTATATAGGTATGCAGATCCCTTATACAACTACATTCCTTTTAGCATCGTTTTCTAACTTATCAAGAGTTTACGAGGAGGCGGCAGCGATTGACGGCTGTAGTCCCATGAAGACTTTCTGGAAAATCATGCTCCCTCTGGCACAGCCGGGAATTGTAACAGTAGGTATCTTTAACTTTATGAATGTATGGAATGAATATTTCCTGTCCTTGATTTTTGCTTCTTCCGAGAAGAATATGTCAGTAGGACCGGGTTTGAAAAGTGTATTGACTTCCATGCAGTATACAGGTGACTGGGGTGGCTTATTTGCCGCTGTAGTTATCGTATTCCTTCCAACACTGTTATTGTTTATACTGCTGTCTAAGATGATTATCGGCGGAATTACCAATGGAGGCGTAAAAGGATAGAAGTGGTGTGTTGAATATAAAAAACTGTCATGTCAGAAAATAGAGAGGAAGCTTTCTATGGACTGATGTGGCAGTTTTTTTGCTTATGAATATGTGATATAATAGTACATAACAAAAGAGAGAAAAGTATAAGGAGATGAGAATGTATGTGGTTTGTTTTTGCTTTACTATCTGCAATTTTCGCAGCGCTTACTTCAATCCTTGCAAAAGTGGGAATTAACGGAGTAAATTCTAATCTGGCAACAGCAATCCGAACTGTCGTTGTGGTAATTATGGCATGGGGAATGGTGTATTTAACGAACGCACAGAACGGAATAAGTGGAATAAGCAGAAAAAGCTGGATTTTTCTTATTCTTTCAGGGCTTTCCACAGGGGCGTCATGGCTGTGCTATTACAGAGCGCTGCAAATAGGAGAGGCATCGAAGGTTGTGCCTGTTGACAAGTTAAGCGTAGTAATTACAATTATTTTGGCAGTAATATTTTTACATGAAAAGCTTACTATAAAGTCCCTCATAGGCTGTGGGCTGATTACTATCGGAACATTGTTTATGGTAATGTAAAGAGTGTTAAAAAAACAGATGAACATAACTTCAAAATGTGGTAGAATACCCCATTATACAAATGTGAAAAACAGAAGGGGAAATTAATGTTAATAGAATACATATTTTATATTGCATTAGGCTATTTGTCAGGAAGTCTGATGTTTGGATATGCAGTACCGAAGCTTATAAAAGGAATAGATGTGAGAAAAGAAAGCAGTGACGGAAATCCGGGAACTGCCAACGCATTTCTTTGTGGTGGAGCTTTGTGCGGAATTTTAGTTTTGCTAGGAGATATTTTGAAGGGATTATTGCCCGTATACATGGCAGGAAAACATTTGGGAACAGAGTTTATGGGCTTTGCGCTTATTATGGCAGCGCCGGTATTTGGCCATGCTTTTCCCTTAGCAGGAGGAAAGAAAAACGGAGGAAAGGGAATTGCGGTTTCCTTTGGAGTGCTTATTGGTTTATATCCGTTCTTGACAAATTTGTGGCTTTTGATTTTCTGGTATCTGCTGTTTTCTGTGGTTATTTGGATTAACCCGCACAGCTATAGGACGCTGATTACCTATATTTGTTGGACAGTCAGTGCCTTGATTTGTAAGGTGGCGCCCGCTTTGTGTATAGGAAATATGTTGATTTCCTTTGTGATTGTAGATAAGCATAGCGCAGATTTAAAGAACAGAAAAGAAAGACAAATATGTTTTGGAATTAGGAGAGCAAATCGATGAAGGTTTTAATTTTATCCTGTAAAACAGGAGGCGGACATGATGCAGCAGGATTGGCAATGAAGGAGGCGCTGGAAGCAAAAGGACATGAAGCAATTTTGTTGGATTATCTTACCTTAGCGGGACAAAAAGTGTCTCAGACAGTGGGAGATGTGTATGTAAATACGGTAAAAACAGCGCCTCATGTTTTCGGAGCAGTTTATAAGCTGGGCATGGTAATCAGCAGGATAACGAAGAAATCTCCTGTCTATTATGTCAATGCAAAAATGGGAAAATATTTGCAGAAATATTTGGAAGAAGAAAAATTTGACGCTCTTTTAATGCCTCATTTATACCCTTCGGAAACCCTTACTTATATGAAAAGACAGGGGATAGAATTGCCGTTGATGGCAGCGATTATGACAGATTATACCTGTATTCCTTTTTGGGAAGAAACCAGGTGTGATTACTATATAGTACCTCATGAGGATGTTGCAAAGGTTTGTGAAAAGCGTGGAATACCGGAAGAAAAGCTGCTTTCCATAGGTATTCCGGTCAGTGATAAATTTGCAAAAACAGCGGAAAAATCTAAGGTGAGAGAGCACTTAAAACTACCGAAGGACAGAAGACTTTTTCTGGTGATGGGCGGCAGTATGGGAGCCGGTGATTTGGAAAAACTGACGATGCAGTTAGAAAAAAGAATGGAAGCTTCCGATGGAATTATTGTGATTTGTGGGAATAATAAGAAGATTTTCCAGAAGATGAAGAAGGATTATCAACACCATGAAAATATACAGATTGTGGGACAGACAAAGCAAATGTCTTTGTATATGAAAGCCTGTGATATTCTGTATACAAAGCCGGGTGGATTGACTTCTACCGAGGCGGCAGTTTCCGGTATTCCGATTGTACATACTTCACCCATACCGGGATGTGAGACAGAAAATAAGAAATTTTTTGTGAAATACGGAATGTCCATTGCACCGAGAACTGTGGAGAAACAAGTGGAAAAGGGAATAGAACTTTTGAATAATTCGGAAAAAATTCAGGAGATGAAAACAGCACAAAAGATTTATGTAGATAAAAATGCAGCGCAGAAAATTGTAGAACTGTTAGAAAAACATAGTATAAAAAAATAAAGCAAGGAGTAAGAAAGACTGTTATTTGGCAGTCTTCTTTTAATTCCACGGAAAAATTTTTCTTATGAAATTAAATACTTGACAAATCAATTATAAGAAATTAAAATATCAGTTGACTTATCAAGAAAGGAGCGGATTATGGAAAACAGAGCCTTGGGTAAGAGCATTGCGATTTTGCATCGCAGAGAACAGAAATATATGATTTCAAAAATGAAAGAGCTGGGAATAGGTTATTCCGGTTATAATTTTCTGCTTTACTTGGAAATTCATTCAGGAAGCAGTCAGAAGGAAATGTGTGAAGCGCTGGCAGTGGATGAGGCTCTGGCAGTCAGAACAATGAAACGGCTGGAAGAGACAGGTTTTATTATCCGCAAAAAATCGGAAAAAAACGGAAGATGTTACGAAATCCATTTGACAGAAAAGGGGGCAGACACCGTTCCAAAGCTGAGAACGTTTTTGTTTCAGTGGTGGAGCCAGGTAACCCAATGTTTAACAGGAGAAGAAAAGGACATTTTGCTGTCAAGCCTTGAGAAAATGGCAGTACAGTCAGAAGATGTTTTAAAAGACATAGAAGAAAAGAAAGGCGTGTGAGTATGGAAAATAAAAATACAAATCCTCTGGGAACAGAGAAAATTGGAAGCTTACTGATGAAGTTTGCAATCCCCAGTATTATTGCAATGCTGGTCAGCTCCCTTTACAATATTGTAGACCAGTTTTTTATTGGACGAAGCGTGGGAATGTTGGGAAACGCAGCTACAAACGTAGCCTTTCCTCTTACCATTACCTGTACTGCATTGGCGCTTCTGTGCGGAATTGGAGGCGCAGCTAATTTTAACCTTGCAATGGGAAGGAAGGAGAAGGAAAAAGCGGTTTCTTTTGCAGGAGGAGCCATTGGCATGATGCTTCTGGCAGGTGTGGTTCTTACGATTGTGGTAACGCTGTTTTTAAAACCTATGATGCTTGCTTTTGGAGCAACCGATAATGTGTTGGATTATGCACTGACTTATACGGGAATTACGTCTTTGGGATTTCCTTTTCTTATTGTAACCACAGGTGGAAGTAACCTTATCAGGGCAGACGGAAGTCCAAAATATTCCATGATTTGTACATTGGCAGGAGCGATTATCAATACAATTTTAGACCCGTTATTTATCTTCACCTTTGATATGGGAATGGCAGGTGCGGCATGGGCAACCATTATCGGACAGGTAGTTTCAGGAATTATGGTTTTGGGATATCTGGCAAAGTTTAAAACAGTACACATTCCGCTGAAAGCGCTGCTGCCTTCTAAGGCGTCATGGCTTCCGATTTTAACTCTTGGAATTGCTCCGTTTTTTAATCAGATGGCAATGATGATTGTGCAGATTGTCATGAATAACACCTTAACTTATTATGGCGGACAATCCTCTTACGGAAGCGAAATTCCCATGGCATGTGCGGGAATTATATCAAAAGTAGGTATGATTTTCTTTGCGATTGTTATTGGAATTTCTCAGGGAATACAGCCGATTATCAGCTTTAATTATGGTGCGGGAAACGGAAAACGAGTAAAAGAAACTTATAAAAAAGCGCTCACGGCGGCCATTCTTATTTCCACGGCAGCGTTTCTTTTGTTTCAAATTTTTCCGAGAGAAATTATCGCTGTTTTCGGTTCAGGAAGCGAAGAATATTTTACTTTTGCAGAGAAATTTTTCCGTATTTATTTGTTTTTCACCTTTATTAACGGAATACAGCCGATTACGGCGAATACCTTTACATCCATCGGAAAATCGGGAAAAGGCGTGTTCCTTTCTCTTACAAGACAGATTATTTTCCTGCTGCCTTTGTTGATTATCCTTCCGATTTTCATGGGAATTGACGGTGTTATGTATTCTGCCCCCGTAGCGGATGGAATTGCAGCAGTATTTTCTGCTTGGTTTATGTGGAAAGAATTTAAAATTATAGACAAACAAATGCCGAATTAAATACATATTAATTAGATGAGACTGCCGTATGGGATATCATTTCCGATGCGGCAGTCTTTTAGCTGTTTACAGTGATTTTTCAGTGTTTAGATACTTCTTTAATGTGTTTCTGACGCCTCCCGGGGAAGCAATTTCTTCTATAAACATTTCTTCGATTTTTTCTCCAATTCCTGCTTTATATAAATCTACTCCGAAAATGGAAGCATCTGAAAGAATGGGTTTTAATTGACCGCAATAAGACTTTGGATTTCCTATCTCGATGCCTCTGAGTGATTGCGTCAGCATGGGAAGCATAGGGTCGGGAGAAAGTTCAAAGGGATTTCCTTTATCATCTACACCTATAAGGTATCTGCACCATCCTGCGATGGCAAGAGGAATAGCGGTTAGTTTGCTTGCAGTTCCGTATTTTTCAACGCAGGCCTTGATGGTTTCACCGTAGCGAATTCCTACTTTTTGTGAAGTATCAGTTGCGATACGCTGCGGGGTATCCGGCATAAAAGGATTGGGAAACCGGACATTGATAACCTCATCTGCAAAGGCAGAGGGAGATAAGATACCGGGGTCTGTAACCACAGGCATGCCTTCAGCTAATCCGATTTCATGCACGAATTTGCTCAGCTCGCAGTCCTTCATTTCATCTGCAATCGAGGTATAACCCAGAAGGCAGCCATATACAGCTAAGGCTGTATGGAGAGGGTTCAGACAGGTGGTTACCTTCATTCGCTCCACCTTATTTACAGTGTCTCTGTCTGTGAGATAAACACCTGCTTTTTCCAGAGGAGGTCGGCCGTTTGGAAAATTGTCTTCGATTACCAGATATTGCGGAGCTTCTGCATTTACAAAGGGAGCAATGTAAGTCTTTTTAGAAGTAATCATAGGCTTCATATTTTCTACACCGCTTCTTTCCAAAGTCTTGCAGACGGAGTCCGCAGGTCTTGGTGTGATTTTATCAATCATGGTCCAAGGGAAGGAAATTCGCTTCTCGTCCGAAAGATAGGACAGAAATCCTTCCTTTACAGAACCCTTTTCCTGCCATTCTTTTGCCGTATCTAAAACAGCTTTTTGCAGTTTTTCACCGTTATGGGAACAGTTATCCATAGATACAAGGGCGAGGGGCGCTTGATTGGCTTTGTAACGTTTGTAAAGCAAGGCGCATACAAGGGATATGGCAGAGCTTGAATCTTTTAGGGCATACCCTTTTTCTGTAATGGTAAAAGAAACCATCTGCAAGGAAGGATTGATAAAAATTTCTTCTAAACGCTTACAATCTTCCGGAAAATCAGGGCTTGCCTTGTAAGCCTCCGTAAGAGAGCCCAGCACCTTTTTATCCATAGAACCATCTGATTTTAAAGTGACAGCCAGTACCAGATTGTCAAAGGGCTTATAGATTTTATCAATAACATCAAAATCAAAGGTTTCCACACAGGCAATTCCTGTCTGCATTTCCCCCGCAGATAGCAGAGTGTCAGCCAGACCGCCCATGAAAATTCGGAAGATATTGCCTGCACCAAAGTGTACCCATACAGGATTTTCTTTTGTGTTTTTTCTGATTTTTTCTATATCGTAGGTAGGAAGCGCAATGTTTGCAGCCTTCCAATCCTCTTTTTTCTGAATACCGTTTAATGTTAATTGCATAGCTTATTTCTCCTCTTTTTCAATGGCTTCCCACAGACCGCACAGATAGGCAGAACCCAGCGCTCTGTCGTATAGTCCGTATCCGGGCATGGCTTTTTCACCCCACATCATTCTGCCGTGATCCGGACGGATTGGGCCGTCAAAGCCTGCATCATGAAGGGCTTTCAGAATTTTGTATATGTCAAAAGCTCCGTCAGAGCTTAAATGAGCGCTTTCCTCAAAATCACGCATACCGTCATTAAAACGGAGATTTCTCACATGAGCAAAGTGAATTCTGCCCTTCAGCATGTGAATAGTATCAATCAAATCATTATTCAGGTTTGTTCCGTAAGAGCCGGTACAAAAGGTAATTCCGTTGTGCTTATTAGGAACCGTATCCATCATACGTTTTAAATTTTCCTGTGTGGAAATAATACGGGGAAGTCCGAAGACACTCCAAGAGGGGTCATCGGGATGAATTGCCATGTTAATGTCATATTTGTCACAAGCAGGCATAATGGCTTCCAGAAAATATTTTAAATTGGCGAACAGACGGTCTTCGTCAAAGCCTTTATACAGGGTAAAGAGCTCCTTTACCTTTTCCATGCGCTCCGGTTCCCAGCCGGGCATGACAGAGCCATTCATATTATTTTTGATAGTTTCAAACATTTTCTCAGGCTCTAATTCATCGATTTGTTTTTGGCTGTAAGCCAGAACCGTAGTACCGTCTTCTCGTTTTCTGTCAAGCTCTGTTCTTGTCCAGTCAAATACAGGCATGAAATTATAGCAGACTGTATGAATGTCTGCTTTTCCCAGATTTTCCAGTGTTTTTATATAATTCTCAATATCTCTGTCTCTGTCAGGCGAGCCGGTTTTAATGGCATCGCTGACGTTGACGCTTTCAATACCTGCCAGATGCAGACCGGCATCCTCAATTTCATTTTTCATAGTCAGAATTTCATCCAAGGTCCAGACTTCACCGGGGAGTTTTTCATAAAGTGTGGTAATAATGCCTTTTACATAACAAATCTGATGAATTTGCTCTAACGTAACGGTATCGTGTTTTTTGCCATACCATCGCATTGTCATTTCCATAATCTGTGTTCCTCTCTTTTTGCGTACTTTACAGTTAGTATGATAAAAATATTGAAAAAAATACAAAATTACGGAAGCATTGTGGATGTTGAAAAAGCTTTGTTTCTGTATTACAATCAATTCATATAAAAAGGAATATTATGGGTAAGAGGTGTGAAAAATGTATCATGGATTTGGAAAATTTATCAGAGGAAAAGGATTTTCCATATTGTTTTATTTGGTTTCCGTATTATTGATGTTTTATCTGACAGTAAAAATCGGAAGTGTTGCGGAATATGTTTTTTCCGTGGATATCTATTCTGCTGTTTTTGTTGTTTTAGCTGTTTTGATGTTTTATATGCTTTGCTACTTCAGCAGTAAAAAAGCAGAAAAAAGGGCAAAAAATTTGTATGAAGTCTGCGGTGTTGTGCTGTGTGTGCTTTTAAATCTTACCATGTGTTTTCTGGTGTTTGATTTTTTAAATATTTTTGTGCCCTTTGAAAAAGTAGGATGGTGTTTGATACCCACAGCGGCAGGAGTGCTGTTGTCTGCATACGGATTTTTTCATGCCAGACATTTAACCGTGAAAAAATACCAAATTCAGTTGGGAGAAAAGAAGCTGAACAAAAGGTTGGTTCTATTAAGTGATATTCACACAGGCTCCTTCGTCAATGAAAAGCATCTGGAGAAAATCATAGAAAAAGTGAATGAGTTAAATGCAGATTTGATTTTCATTGCAGGGGACACTTTTGACGTCAAGGCTTTTGAATGCTGTAACCTTCCAAAACTGGAAGAAATATTCAGAAGGCTTCGTTCTAAAGAAGGGGTATATGCAAGTCTTGGGAATCATGATCCACTTTCTTCGGAAAAGAATGTGAGAGAGTTTTTTGAAAAGTCAGGTATTTGTCTGCTGACAGATAAATGTGCAGAAACACAGGATTTTTATATTATAGGCCGTGAGGATGTGACTTCCTGTCCTGACAGAAAAAGTCTTGCAGAAATACTTCCGAAGAAAAGAGGCAGGAAACCGGAAATTTTGTTAGACCATAATCCCGGTGGTATAGAGGAAGCCATAGAAAATAAAGTCACGCTTGTTTTGTGCGGACATACCCATAAAGGCCAGTTTTTTCCGGCAACTTTTTTTACAAGACTTGCCTATGGAAAGAAAGACTTTTACGGATATGCGAAAAGAGAGGAAACCCAGAGTATTGTATCTGCGGGAACAGGGTATTTTCAAATGCCCATGAGAATTGGAAGCAACAGTGAAATCGTACTGATAGAAGTATAAAAGAAACCGCCTCATTAGGAAGCTGTGTAATGCTTCTTAATGTGGCGGTCTTTTATTTTGTATTTAGCTTTTAATGATTAGTTATCTTCCTCTGTCATAGTGTATACCTGACGTTTTCTTGCCATTTCATCGCTTGCCAGATATTCGTCATAAGTGGTAATCTTGTCGATTAAAACACCGTTTGGAAGAATTTCCATAATACGGTTTGCGGTTGTCTGAACAATCTGGTGGTCATGAGAAGCAAAGAGCAGAACGCCCGGGAACTTAATCATACCGTTGTTCAAAGCTGTAATAGACTCCATATCCAGATGGTTGGTAGGCTCATCTAAGATTAAGATATTCGCACCGGAAATCATCATTTTGGAAAGGAGACATCTTACTTTTTCACCACCGGAAAGTACACGGACTTTTTTCACACCGTCTTCACCGGGGAAGAGCATACGTCCAAGGAAACCACGTACATAAGTAGCATCCTTAATTTCAGAATAACCGGTGAGCCAGTCTGCAATAGTTAAATCGTTATCAAATTCTTTTGTACTGTCTTTTGGGAAATATGCCTGAGAAGTAGTAACGCCCCATTTGTAAGTACCTTCATCCGGCTCCATTTCACCCATTAAAATTTGGAATAATACAGTTTTGGCACGTTCATTTCCGCCGACAAAAGCTACTTTATCATCATGCCCTAAGGTGAAAGTAATATTATCTAAAACTTTTACACCATCGATGGTTTTTGAAAGTCCTTCTACCATCAAGACTTCATTTCCGATTTCACGGTTTGGACGGAAGTCAATGTAAGGATATTTACGGCTGGACGGACGCATATCATCTAACTGAATTTTTTCCAAAGCACGTTTTCTGGAAGTAGCCTGTTTTGATTTGGAAGCGTTAGCAGAAAATCGGGAAATAAATTCCTGAAGCTCTTTAATCTTTTCTTCCTTCTTACGGTTAGCTTCCTTCATCTGTTTGATTAAAAGCTGGCTGGACTCATACCAGAAGTCATAGTTTCCGGCATAGAGCTGGATTTTACCGTAGTCGATATCTGCAGTATGTGTACAAACCTTGTTTAAGAAGTAACGGTCATGAGATACTACGATAACGGTGTTTTCAAAGTTAATTAAGAATTCCTCAAGCCATTCAATAGCATCTAAATCCAAGTGGTTGGTAGGCTCGTCAAGGAGCAGGATGTCAGGATTACCGAAAAGCGCCTGAGCAAGGAGAACCTTAACTTTCTCGCTTCCCTTTAAGTCAGACATCAGGGAATAGTGTAAATCTGTATCAATACCCAGACCGTTTAAAAGCATAGCCGCATCGGACTCTGCTTCCCAGCCGTTCATTTCTGCAAATTCACCCTCTAATTCACTGGCACGGATACCGTCTTCGTCTGTGAAATCTTCTTTTGAATAAATCGCTTCTTTTTCCTTCATAATATCATAAAGACGCTGATTTCCCATAATAACAGTATCCAGAACAGGATAGGAGTCATATTTAAAGTGGTCCTGCTGTAAAAAGGACAAACGCTGTCCGGGAGTAATGGTAATGTTACCATTTGTGGTTTCCAGCTGTCCTGAAAGGATTTTCAAAAAGGTAGATTTACCTGCACCGTTAGCACCTATCAAACCATAACAGTTGCCTTCTGTAAATTTAATATTAACATCTTCAAACAGTGCTTTCTTTCCAATTCGTAAAGTAACATTATTTGCTGCAATCATGTTCTAATTTTCCCTCACTTATTTTATAAAACAATTTTTATGATTTCTGCGTAATCTCTTTTATTGTACCTGAAAACAGGGAATTTGCAAGTGTTTCTTACGAAAAATACTTGATTAAAGGAGTACAGATTGATATAATAATGCTCTGAATAAGAGTAATTATCTAATTATAATAAAGAAATACAAAGATAAAGAGGGGAAATATTCCATGTTAATTACAAGAGAATGTGACTATGGCGTGCGTATTATTCGAGCGCTGGCCAATGGAGATAAAATGTGTGTGCATCAGATATGCGAGCAGGAGGATTTAACACCTGCCTTTGTCTATAAAATCTTAAAAAAGCTGGAAAAGAAGGAAATTGTAAAATCTTTTCGTGGAAGCAACGGGGGCTATGCTTTGAAAAGCTCTGTAAAGGAGCTGACTTTGCTGGATATTTATCTGGCAGTAGACCCGGAGTTTTATATGATTGAATGTATGAACCCGCAAAAGCCCTGTACGCATAATCAATCGGATTGCGGGTGTGCCGTGCATAGAGAGCTGGCAAGAGTGCAGCAGATTTTATTGACAGAATTAAAAGTACATTCCATTGCGGAAATTATCGGACTGGAAAAGGAATAGAAAATCGGATTTGTTTTTTTAGAAAAACATTATGCTTTCTTTGGTTTTAGAAATAGACATGCCCTTGAAATCGTGCTATAATTTAATATAGACTTCGGGAGCGAAGTGAAATATTGTTGAAAACAATTTTCAAGGAGGAAAATCAAATGGCTAGAAAGATGAAAACCATGGATGGTAACCATGCAGCAGCTCATGCTTCTTATGCGTATTCTGATGTAGCGGCTATCTATCCTATCACCCCGTCATCTGTAATGGCAGAGGCAACAGACGAATGGGCAACACAGGGAAGAAAGAACATTTTCGGACAGGAAGTACAGGTTACTGAAATGCAGTCTGAAGCAGGTGCAGCAGGTGCAGTTCACGGTTCTCTGGCAGCAGGTGCTCTGACTACAACATATACAGCATCTCAGGGACTTCTGTTAATGATTCCAAACCTTTACAAAATTGCCGGAGAGCAGTTACCGGGTGTTATCAACGTTTCTGCTCGTGCATTAGCAAGCCATGCACTGTCAATCTTCGGTGACCATTCTGACGTATACGCATGTCGTCAGACAGGATGCGCAATGTTATGTGAGTCTTCCGTACAGGAAGTTATGGACTTAACACCGGTTGCTCATTGCTCTGCAATCAAAGGTAAAGTTCCATTCATTAACTTCTTTGACGGTTTCCGTACATCTCATGAAATTCAGAAAATTGAAACATGGGATTACGAAGATTTAAAAGATATGGTAGATATGGACGCTGTTGACGAATTCCGTAAACACGCATTAAACCCAAATCATCCATGTCAGAGAGGTTCTGCTCAGAACCCTGATATCTTCTTCCAGGCAAGAGAAGCATGTAACCCATACTACGATGCTTTACCGGCATTAGTACAGGAATACATGGATAAAGTAAATGAAAAAATCGGCACAAACTACAAATTATTCAACTACTACGGTGCTGAAGATGCTGAACACGTTATCATCGCTATGGGTTCTGCATGTGAAACAATCGAAGAAACAATCGATTACTTAATGGCAGCAGGCAAAAAAGTTGGTCTTGTTACAGTTCGTCTTTACAGACCATTCTGCGCTGAAGCATTAGTAAACGCTATTCCGGAAACTGTAAAACAGATTTCTGTATTAGACAGAACAAAAGAACCGGGCGCTCTTGGCGAACCATTATACTTAGACGTTGTTGCTGCATTAAAAGGTACAAAATTCAACGATACACCAATCTTCAGCGGACGTTACGGATTAGGTTCTAAAGATACAACTCCGGCTCAGATCGTTGCTGTATACGAAAACACAACAAAAGAAAAATTCACAATCGGTATTGTTGATGATGTTACAAACTTATCTCTGGAAGTTGGAGCTCCTCTTGTTACAACACCGGAAGGAACAATCAACTGCAAATTCTGGGGATTAGGTGCTGACGGTACTGTTGGTGCAAACAAAAACTCCATCAAGATTATCGGTGATAATACAGATATGTATGCTCAGGCATACTTTGATTACGACTCTAAAAAATCCGGCGGTGTTACAATGTCTCACCTTCGTTTTGGTAAGAGCCCAATCAAATCCACATACCTGATTAAACAGGCGAACTTTGTTGCTTGTCACAATCCTTCCTATGTTAACAAATATAACATGGTTCAGGAATTAGTTGACGGCGGTACATTCTTATTAAACTGCCCATGGGATATGGAAGGCCTTGAAAAACATTTACCAGGACAGGTAAAAGCTTTCATCGCTAACCACAACATCAAATTCTATGTAATTGATGGTATTAAAATCGGTAAAGAAATCGGACTTGGCGGACGTATCAATACAGTTCTTCAGTCTGCATTCTTCAAACTTGCTAACATCATTCCGGAAGAACAGGCTATCGAATTAATGAAAGCTGCTGCAAAAGCTACTTACGGAAGAAAAGGTGACGCTATTGTGCAGATGAACTATGACGCTATCGACGCAGGTGCTAAACAGGTTGTTGAAATTCAGGTTCCGGAAAGCTGGAAAGATTGTGCTGATGAAGGTTTATTCATGGCTCATGCTGAAGGCGGACGTCAGGATGTTGTTGATTTCGTAAACAATGTTCAGGCTAAAGTAAATGCTCAGGAAGGTAACACATTACCTGTATCTGCATTTAAAGATTATGTTGATGGTACAACTCCATCTGGTTCTTCTGCTTACGAAAAACGTGGTATCGCAGTAGACATCCCAGTATGGCAGCCAGAAAACTGTATCCAGTGTAACCGTTGTGCTTATGTTTGTCCTCATGCAGTTATCCGTCCAGTTGCTATGACAGATGCTGAAGTAGCAGCAGCTCCGGAAGGAATGAAGACATTACCTATGACAGGTATGGCTGATTACAAGTTTGTTATGACTGTATCTGCTTATGACTGTACAGGATGTGGTTCTTGTGCAAATGTCTGCCCAGGTAAGAAGGGTGCAAAAGCTCTTGTTATGGCAAACATGGAAGAAAATGCAGGAGAACAGAAATTCTTCGATTATGGTGTAACATTACCAGTAAAAGAAGATGTTGTTGCTAAATTTAAAGAAAATACAGTAAAAGGTTCTCAGTTCAAACAGCCATTACTTGAGTTCTCAGGAGCTTGTGCTGGTTGTGGAGAAACACCTTACGCTAAATTAATCACACAGTTATTTGGTGACAGAATGTACATTGCAAACGCAACAGGATGTTCTTCTATCTGGGGTAACTCCTCACCATCTACACCATATACTGTAAATGCAAAAGGACAGGGTCCAGCATGGTCTAACTCTCTGTTCGAAGATAACGCTGAATTCGGATACGGTATGTTATTAGCTCAGAAAGCTATCCGTGGCGGATTAAAAGAAAAAGTTGAGTCTGTAATGGCTTACGAAGGATCTTCTGAAGAAGTAAAAGCTGCTTGTCAGGAATGGTTAGATACATTCGGAAGCGGAATTACAAACGGTGCGGCAACAGATAAATTAGTTGCAGCATTAGAAGGTGTTGACTGTGACGTATGCAAAGACATCGTTAAGAACAAAGACTTCTTAGCTAAGAAATCTCAGTGGATTTTCGGTGGTGACGGTTGGGCATACGACATCGGTTTCGGTGGTGTTGATCACGTGTTAGCTTCCGGACAGGATATCAACGTAATGGTATTCGATACAGAAGTTTACTCCAACACAGGTGGACAGTCTTCTAAATCTACACCAACAGGTGCTATCGCACAGTTCGCAGCCGGCGGTAAAGAGGTTAAGAAGAAAGATATGGCTTCTATCGCAATGAGCTATGGTTATGTATACGTTGCTCAGATTGCTATGGGTGCAGACTTCAACCAGACTGTAAAAGCAATCGCTGAAGCTGAAGCATATCCGGGACCATCTCTGATTATTGCTTACGCTCCATGTATCAACCATGGTATTAAGAAAGGTATGAGCAAAGCTCAGACAGAAGAAGAATTAGCAGTTAAATGTGGATACTGGCATAACTTCCGCTTCAATCCGGCAGCAGAAAACAAATTCACTCTGGATTCTAAAGCTCCAACAGAAGATTACCAGGCATTCCTTGACGGAGAAGTTCGTTACAATTCTCTGAAACGTTCTAACCCGGAAAAAGCTGCTAGACTGTTCGCTAAGAATGAGTCTGAAGCTAAGGCTAGATACGAATACTTAAATAAACTGGTTACTCTTTACGGAAAAACAGAGGAGTAATTCCATTAACAAAATAAAGTTATAAATGTGTCCGGACGAGAAAAAACTCCCTGTTTTGCAGAAACTCTGCAAAACAGGGAGTTTTATATTAACATTTCTAATATCATAGAGAGAGTTTAAGTTAGAGCCTTCTCCAACGTGCAGGTCCTGTCTCGTTTTTTATGTCGTCAAAGTATCCTTGGTTTCCAATCATAATACCTCCAACAGAACCTTCCGTTACGAAAAAACTAATGGATTTTTCAGGAAATATGTAAAGCTCATTGTTGGAAAAGCCAACTTCATTTGGAAAAATCTTTTTTAGTTTAGGAATTAGATTTTTTTCTGGGGTATCCATAAATTGAACACCATTAACAAAAACTTTTGTGTCTTTATCTACAAATTGTATGGCTTCGCACATTTTATTTTCCTTATCGTAATAGCTGATTAAAATTTGAAAAAAATCTCGTCTATCAGAGTGATTATATCCCCATAGAGTTGTTTCATAGTCAGGTATATTTTTAATTACTTCTTCTGGAGTCAATCCGATAAGAACTTTACCATTGTATCCTTTAAAAAAATCTACATTGTACATAAATTATACTACTCCTTTTTTTAAAATTAAATTATATGGATTACTACAATATTCATTTGAGTCAAAATGATATTCTTTTCCATTTAATGTAAGTGTTTCATTGCATGCCATAACACCAGAGGATTTAAAATAATACCATTGATTATCAATATTTTTCCAACCTTTCCACATGGCACCAGTAGAGGGTTCTAAATAATACCATTGATTATTTAATTGTAACCAACCAGTCTGCATAGCGCCAGTAGAAGGATTTAAATAATAAAACTGTCCGTTTAAATTTAGCCATCCTGTGCACATAGCTCCAGAACTGTTTAGATAGTACCATTGATTACTGTCTTGTATCCATCCAGTTTGCATAATACCATTGCTGCGAGATAAAAAATACCAAACATTAGAAGATTTTATCCAGCCCGTTTGCATATTCTGGTATCTATCATAATAATACCAATGGTTATTTATATATTGCCATCCTAAACGTACAGTTCCAACATATCCTAACGATTTTGTATATTCTTTTACCTCATTTATAGCTCTGTTGTAAGCAGGATTTAATTGAATTAACTCTACAAAATCCATTTTTTGTGCTTCGAGAAATTTTCCCCTCATAATTAGTTCTAATTGTTCTTTGTAGTAAGTTCTACTTCCATAAGATTTTGTTTTACGATGGTCGGACTTTAATATTCTGGCAGCTGGTCCGGAATATGCAGTTAAAGGTTCGATTGCCGCTTTTGCTGGCATATGATGGCGCTCTCCTTCTAATGCTTTTAGTCGACCATAAGCACCGCCTTCAAAATTATATCGATAATGTGTACATGAAGCTTCATAAGGGACTGTTCCGTTCCATCCTATAAAATGTAATAAAACTTTTTCTTTAATTGTAGAATGTACGGGAAGAGCATAGGTGAATTTATGTACACCAGCGGCCAATCTTTTTTCAGGAAATTTAGTGCGTTTTATGAATTTATCATTATAATCGTAAATAGAAAAGGTAAAAGAAGCAGACGTAAAAGCTTTTTCTAAAACGTGTAGTGTAATTGTGAAAGAGGATTTATTAGAAGATAAAGTTCCCCAGCAACGAACGTTCGAAAAATCACCTGTAAAAGTATTTGCATCATTTATAAAAGAATAAAATGTGACAGCGTCTTCTGGAACATTAAAATCGGGTATATCTGTACCTAAAGGATAAGACTCTAATGTAACATACGGAGTAGCATCTTCAGGTTCTTCACTTTCAGAATGATAATCGATATCTAATTCTGTGGATGAAGTAGGCTCTTCCTCAGTAGCAAGTAGCTTTTCAAAATTTTCATAACTCTGGTCTATTTGCATTGAGTTCATCTGGTGAGAGCAAAAAGCCGTCTTTATCGTATTCTGGACCAACATAATCCTCGGCATGTACAATAAAACATGAATTAATAACTAAAGATACCATTAATAAAAAACTTAGAAATCTTCTTTTTCTCATAAATGTTCCTCCATACAATATTTTATTGTAGCTCTCTATGGATATTAAAAATGTATAGTATAAAAATATTATATTTAATTTTCAAAGTACAAATATAACTTAGCTATAAAAACACGAACTACTTTAATTTGATGATATTATAGCATATTTAGAGCAACAGAACAATGTATTTGAAAAAAATAAAAAGATTTATTCGAGAAATAGGGTAAAAAAGATATCAGATGACAATTATAAAAAATATTATTTAAAGAAAGATTAAAAAAATAAGTATGTCTTTTGTAAATAAATACATGATAAATATAGAGAAATTGTAATATAAGTATGATACAATCATTCAATAATCATACAAATGAAGCAGAGGGAGCTTATAAATATGGCGAAAAAGAAAAAGTGTGCAAAGTGGCAAAAGAAAGTACTTATATGTGGAACAGTTATAGCTTGTATTTTTGGTCTTGTATATGCAGGAGGAGCTTTTTATTATAAAGATAAGTTTTTTAAAGGAACAAAGATAAATGGAGTTTCCTGTGAAAATTTAACGGCAAGAGAGGCAGAGGAAAAAATAGAAGATAAAATAGAGGATTATTCGCTGGAAATAACTTTTAAAAATGGAGAAAAAGAAATCATTAACGGTAAGGAAATTTCTTATGAATATCTTTCTGATGGGAAAATTCAAGAACATCTGGAAAATCAAAATCCTTTTTTATGGACATCAGGATTTTTTAAAGAACATGATTATGAGGTAGGAGAAGCAATTACTTTTGATGATACAAAGCTTCAGGAAAAGTTGAATACTTTTGCATGTATGCAGGAGGAAAATATGATACCTCCAAAAGACGCATATATTGCTTTTGAAAACAACAGTTTTGTTATAAAACCGGAAGAAGCAGGAAGTACCCTTGATAAGGCATTGTTGACGGAAAAGCTGCTTACATCTGTAAAGGAAAGTAAAAATACGTTTTCCGCTGAAGAAGCAGGCGTTTATGTGTTGCCTGCAATTACCGGTGAAGACGAGACATTAAAACATCAACAGGAGGTATGGAACGGATGTGCTGCGGTAACCGTGACCTATACCTTCGGTGATAAAAAAGAAGTGTTGGACGGAATGACTGTGAAGGATTGGATGACCTATGACGAAAACGGAAATTATGTGGAGAATTTAGGTGTTTTACAACAGCATATCAGAGACTACGTTCAGACGCTGGGAGAAAAATATAATACCATAGGAACAAAAAGAACGCTTACCAGTACGTATACAGGTGAACCTGTGACTGTATCGGGTGGCAGTTATGGCTATCTTATTGATATAAGAGGAGAAAGAGCTCAGCTTTTAAAAGATATTCAATCCCACGGGAATATTGAGAGAGAACCCATATATGCCAAAAAGGGGAAAGCGTATGGCGAAAATGATATCGGAAACACGTATGTGGAGCTGGATTTAAGCGCACAGCATTTATGGTATTACAAGGATGGAGCACTTTGCATGGAGTCAGATTTTGTATCGGGAACCTACAATGATAAAAGTCGTAGAACGCCGTCAGGCATATATTCTCTGGCTTATAAGCAGAGAAATCAGGTTTTGCGTCCTGCGCCCAATCCGGACGGAACTTATGACTATGAGTCACCGGTTTCTTATTGGATGCCCTTTAATGGGGGAATTGGTCTTCATGATGCCAACTGGAGGGGCAGATTTGGAGGGAATATTTACAGAAACAGCGGTTCTCATGGCTGTATTAATCTCCCTGTTTCCTTTGCAGGAAAGTTTTACGAAAGTATTGAGGCAGGCTGTCCCATTGTATGTTTTTACAGATAATTAACTTGCAACTATAAAATATGTGTAGTACAATAAGATTGAGTAGGAGACAAGAACAGAGGCTGTGGGACAGCTTTATGCTCTTGTCTTTTTATCACTGATTATCAAATGACAGAAGGTAGAAATATGAGGTCTCAGCTTATAGAAGAATTTGAGGATTGTCCGGTTATTGCAGCCATAAAAGACGAGGAAGGTTTTAAAAGGTGTATTCACTCGGATATTCCCATTGTGTTTGTTTTGTATGGGGACATCTGCAATATCAGCCAGATTGTCAGCCGTTTAAAGAAGGCAGGGAAAACAGTTATTATACATATTGATTTAATTGCAGGATTAAGCAGTAAGGAAATTGCAGTTACCTATATAAAATCGGTGACACATGCAGACGGTATTATTTCCACAAGACCTGCGGTAATCCGTCAGGCAAAGGAAGAAGGGCTGTTTGCCATTATGCGCTTTTTTGTAATTGACTCTATTGCTTTTGAGAGTATTAAACGTCAGACAGAAAGTGTGTATCCTGATATGATAGAGGTACTTCCGGGAGTAATGCCGAAGATTATACAAAAAATTTGCAAACAAAATAGAACACCTGTGATTGCAGGAGGTTTGATATCGGATAAAGAGGATATTATGGCGGCTCTTGATGCAGGAGCCATTTCCATATCCACCACCAACCAAAAAGTTTGGTTTATGTAAAACAGAATAAATACGCGGGAGATAAGAGATAGAGCGAATAGAGCATAAGAAAACTTATGCCTTATTGTTCTATCTTTTTTTGATTAAAAATGCAGCAGATATAGTGTCTGGGAAGGAGATAAAATATGTATGATGTAGTAATTATTGGAGCAGGAGTTATAGGCTGTGCTGTAGCAAGAGAATTGTCAAGATATCAGTTAAAAACAGTTGTTTTAGAAAAAGGAGAAGATGTGTGCAGCGGTACTTCCAAAGCAAACAGCGCCATTGTTCATGCGGGATTTGACGCGGAACCGGGAACATGGAAGGCGAAAATGAATGTAATAGGCAGCAAGAAAATGGAAGCGTTGTCAAAAGAATTGGATTTTCCATATAAAAGGAATGGTTCTCTGGTTCTTTGCTTTGATGAAAAAGATTTACACAAATTAGACGATTTAAAGCAAAAAGGAATAGAAAATGGTGTAGAGGGATTGGAAATTATTACAGGAGAAAAAATATGGGAAATGGAGCCAAATCTTTCAAAAAATGTGAAAGCAATGCTCTATGCACCTACAGGCGCTATTATTTGTCCTTTTAAATTGACCATTGCGTTAGCAGAAAATGCCAATGTCAACGGAGTGGAATTTGCTTTTGATACAGAGGTAAAAGACATTCAGAAGATGACAAAAGGATATAAGATAGATACTACAAAGGGATGTTATGAGACAAAATGTATTGTCAACGCTGCCGGTGTATACGCAGATGTTTTTCATAACATGGTCAGTGAAGAAAAGCTTTTGATTACTCCCAGAAAAGGGGAATATTGTCTTATGGATAAGAAAGCAGGAAATTTTGTATCTCATACTATATTTCAGCTTCCTACTGCTATGGGAAAAGGTGTGTTGATTACTCCTACCGTTCATGGAAATCTTCTGGCGGGGCCTACAGCTGAAAACATAGAGGATAAAGAAGGAATTGACACCACAGGAGAAGGAATTGCAAAATTGTCAAAAATGGCAAAATTAAGTGCAGAAAATATTCCTCTGAATATGGTCATTACGTCTTTTGCAGGGCTGCGTGCAGCAGAAAAAGGCGGAGATTTTGTTTTAGGAGAGATTTCTGATGCGATGGGATTTTTTGATGCGGCGGGAATTCAGTCACCGGGACTTTCCAGTGCACCTGCAATTGGAGAATATTTGGCAGATAGTATTGCAGGAAAGCTAAAAGCAGAGAAAAAGGAAGAATTTAATCCAAGAAGAAAAGACATTCCTTGTGTGGCTGAAATGGAAAAAGAGGAATTAAAAGCATTGATAGCAGAAAATCCTTTATATGGAAATGTGATTTGCAGATGTGAAACAGTTACAGAAGGAGAGATTGTAAATGCAATTCACAGACCTTTAGGTGCTAAGTCTTTAGATGGGGTGAAAAGAAGAACCAGAGCAGGAATGGGTAGATGTCAGTCAGGATTTTGTGCACCTAAAGTAATGGGAATTTTAGAAAGAGAACTTCAAAAATCCCCATTGGAAATTACAAAAGCAGGAGGAAGATCTACGCTTTTAACAGGAAAAATTAAAGAAGAATTAGCATAAGAAAGGATAGAAAAATCATGCAGGAATATGAATTGATTATTGTAGGAGGCGGTCCGGCAGGACTTGCGGCAGCCATTTCAGCAAAAGAGAACGGTGTTGAAAAGCTTCTGATTTTAGAAAGAGATTATGAATTAGGTGGTATTTTAAACCAGTGTATTCACAATGGTTTTGGCTTACATACATTCAAAGAGGAATTGACAGGACCGGAATATGCACAGCGTTTTATTGAGAAGGTTTTTGAAAAGAATATTCCTTATAAATTAAATACTATGGTGTTGGACATTGAAGATTGTGGCGATGAAAAAATAGTAACTGCTATGAATAAGGAAGATGGTCTGATGAGTTTAAAGACAAAGACTGTGATTTTAGCTATGGGATGCAGGGAGCGACCGAGAGGTGCACTGAATATTCCGGGATATCGTCCGGCAGGAATTTATACAGCAGGAACAGCCCAAAGACTGGTAAATATGGAAGGGATGATGCCGGGGAGAGAAGTCGTGATTTTAGGCTCAGGAGACATTGGGCTTATTATGGCAAGGCGCATGACATTGGAAGGAGCAAAGGTTAAGTTAGTGGCAGAATTGCTTCCTTATTCCGGTGGATTGCAGCGAAATATTGTACAGTGTCTGGAGGACTTTGATATTCCTTTAAAACTCAGTCATACAGTGGTAGAAATTCATGGAAAAGAGCGAGTGACAGGAGTTACTTTGGCACAGGTAGATGAAAACCGCAAACCAATTCCAGGAACAGAGGAGTTTTATTCTTGTGATACATTGTTGTTATCCTGTGGTTTAATCCCAGAAAATGAATTATCTGTAAAAGCCGGAATTGAGCTTTCAGGAGTCACTTCCGGCCCTGTGGTAAACGAAAGTTTAGAAACAAATGTAAAAGGAATTTTTGCCTGTGGAAATGTACTTCATGTGCATGATTTAGTTGATTATGTTTCAGAAGAAGCAAAAAAGGCAGGACAGCAGGCAGCAGTATTTTTGCAGGAGCAAGCGTTGGATAGAAAAGAAACACTTGTTACCATTCATCCTGAAGGAGGTATTCGTTATACAGTTCCTCAAAAACTGCGACCAGAGAATATGGAAGAAAGTTTGATTGTGAGATTTCGTGTGGGAAAAGTATATGAAAATGTATATGTAAATGTTTATTTAGGCAATAAGCGGATTGTGCATAAGAAAAGAAAGAAGATGGCACCTGGAGAAATGGAGCAGGTTATTCTGAAAAAATCAGATTTGACACAGGAGTTGAAATTCGATAAAATTATTATGAAATTGGAGGAGGCATAAGGATGAATATCAGGGAATTAACTTGTATTAACTGTCCTTTAGGATGTGCCCTTACCGTTACATTAGACGGGGAAAAAGTGATAAAAGTAGAAGGAAATACATGTCCCAAAGGGAAAACTTATGGAGAAAAGGAAGTTACAAATCCTACTAGAATTCTTACATCCAGTGTCATGGTTACAGGTGGGAAAATTTCTGTTGTTTCTGTGAAGACAGCCTCCGATATTCCAAAGAATAAAATCAGAGAATGTGCAGCCAGTTTGAAAAATATTACCGTACAGGCACCTGTAAAAATTGGGGATATTGTCTTAAAAGATATAGGAGGTACGGGAGTAGATCTCATTGCTACGAAAAATGTAGAGAGTAGGTAAGAGGCTGCAGAAGGAGAAATAAATGCTGGATTATACTGGAAAGTCTGCAGATAAATTAAAAGAAAAAACATTATATCTTTTAGATATGGATGGAACAATCTATAACGAAAATCAAATTTTTGATGGAACACTGGAATTCCTTGAAGAAATTAAAAGACGAGGAGGACAATATGTGTTCATTACCAACAATTCTTCAAAATCCGTAGAAGATTATGTACAAAAAGTTCAGGCAATGGGAATTGAGGCAGAATATGAAAATTTCTATACTTCCAGTCAGGCAACTGCTATGTATTTAAAGGAAAATTATCCAAACCAAGTGGTTTATTGCATGGGAACAAAGTCATTAATAAAGGAGCTTCGGGAAGCAGGAATAGAAGTTGTTACAGAAGTGGATGAGCGTGCAAGCGTTGTACTTTTAGGCTTTGATACAGAGAATACATCTGAAAAAATCCGAAACACCTGTATCATGCTGGGAAGAGATGTGGCATATCTTGCGACAAACCCAGACCTTGTTTGTCCTGTGAGTTTTGGTTATATTCCGGATTGTGGTTCAATGAGTATCATGTTAAAAAATGCTACAGGAAAAGAACCATTTTTTATTGGAAAACCAGAGCCGATTATGGTGAACTGTGTATTGAAACAATTAAATTGCAAGCGAGAAAATGCAGTAATTGTAGGTGACAGGCTGTATACGGATATTAAAACAGGAGAGAATGCTAAGGTGGATACTATATGTGTGCTCTCCGGTGAGGCTTCTATGGAAGATATTTTACAGGGAGAAGTAAAACCCACTTACATTTTTAAAAGTGTAAAAGAAATATATGAAGGATTAACAGAGGAAACAGATCTATGAAGTATAACAAGGTAGAACGAGGAATTTTTAAGAAACGTCCAAATCGGTTTATTGCCTATGTGGAAATAAACGGAAAAGAAGAAATCTGCCATGTGAAAAATACAGGGCGCTGTCGGGAATTATTAATTCCCGGCGCCCTTGTTTTTTTGGAAGAAAGTGATAATCCAAATCGGAAAACAAAGTATGATTTAATTGCAGTAGAAAAAGGAAATCGTCTGATTAACATGGACTCACAAATTCCCAATAAAGTTGTAGAAGAATGGTTAAAAGAGGGAAATCTCTTTGGTGCAGAGGCAAAAGTTCGGCATGAAGTTGTGTATGGGAATTCTCGATTTGATTTATACATAGAAAGTGGAGAAAGAAAAATTTTTATGGAAGTCAAGGGGGTTACATTAGAGGAAAATAATGTTGTAAGATTTCCTGACGCACCTACACAGCGAGGTGTAAAACATATTCAAGAACTGGTGAAATGTATAAAGGACGGATATGAAGCGTATTTGATGTTTGTCATTCAGATGGAAGATGTATCTTATTTTGAGCCTAATTATGACACACATCCAGAATTTGCCAAGGCACTGAAAATAGCAGAAAAAGCAGGTGTTCATATTCTTGCTTATGATTGTGCTGTAAGAAAAGACTTGATAAATCTTGCAAAACCTGTTAGGGTTTATTTAGAGTAAAAATATACTGAAAACAGAAAACAAACAGGAGCAAATATGTTAGAACAGATTGTAGAACCTTTACTAATCTGGTATGAGAAAAACAAAAGAAGCTTACCCTGGAGAGAAGAACCTAGTCCTTATCATGTTTGGATTTCAGAGATTATGCTTCAGCAAACCAGAGTAGAAGCAGTAAAGGCTTATTACGCAAGATTTATAGAGGCATTACCTGAGATTAAAGATTTAGCAGAGTGCCCGGAAGAAAGATTGTTAAAGCTTTGGGAAGGGCTTGGGTATTATAATCGAGTGAAAAATATGCAAAAAGCAGCCAGAGAAGTAATGGAATTATATAATGGAAAATTGCCTGCTGATTATGATAAATTATTAAGCCTTTCTGGAATTGGAACCTATACAGCGGGGGCAATTTCTTCTATCGCTTATGGCTTGCCAAAGCCTGCCGTAGATGGCAATGTACTTCGGGTAATTACCAGGATTACAGAGAATTCTTCTGATATTTTAAAACAGTCTACAAAGCGGGAAATAGAGAAAAACTTAGAAAAAATCATGCCTGTTCATGCTTCCGGAGCTTTTAATCAAAGTTTGATGGAGCTTGGAGCAACCGTATGTGTGCCCAATGGTATGGCAAAATGTGAATGCTGTCCAGTAGCAGAATTTTGTATGGCAAGAGCTCATGATACAGTTTTGGAATATCCAAAAAAGGCAGCGAAAAAGCCTAGAAAAATAGAAGAAAAAACAATATTGATTATTCAAAATGGACAGGAATTTGCCATACAAAAGCGTCCCGAAAGCGGGCTTTTGGCAGGACTTTATGAGCTTCCGAACAGAGCGGGCTACCTGACTCGAGAGGAAGCCATACGCTGTGTAGAGGACATGAAGCTGATGCCTGTTTATATTAAAGAGGCAGGAAGCTCAAAGCATATTTTTTCTCATGTAGAATGGCACATGAAGGGATATTTGATTAAAGTGGCATCTACGGAAGAAAAACAAGTGGGAGAATTGATATTTGCAGACAAAAAAAATTCAAAAAAGAAATATCCTATTCCTTCTGCGTTTTCAGCATATAGAAAGTACATTGAGGAGGACTTTTAGATGAAGTTATTATCCATTGCTGTGCCTTGTTACAACTCACAGGATTATATGAGAAATTGTGTAGACTCTCTTTTAGAGGGCGGAGATTTAGTGGAAATTTTGATTGTGGATGACGGTTCTAAGGATGATACAGCAAAGATTGCAGATGAATACGCTGCGAAATATCCGAATATTGTAAAGGCAATTCATCAGGAAAACGGAGGGCACGGAGAGGCGGTAAATGCCGGACTTCGAAATGCAACAGGCTTTTATTTTAAGGTTGTAGACAGTGATGACTGGGTAAATAAAGAAGCCTATCATGCAATTCTTGATAAGCTTTTGGAGATTATTGCAGGACCGGAAACACTGGACATGATGATAAGCAACTTTGTGTACGAAAAGCAGGGCGCAAAGCATAAAAAGGTCATGAAATATAAAAATTATATGCCAGAAGGCAAGATATTTACATGGAAAGAAATGGGCAGAATGCCTATTGGAAAGTATATTTTAATGCACTCTGTTATTTACCGGACAGAGCTTTTAAGAGAATGTAAATTAGAGCTGCCAAAGCATACTTTTTATGTGGATAATATCTTCGTATATAAGCCATTGCCTTATGTAAAAACCATGTATTATATGGATGTGAACTTTTATCGTTATTTCATCGGAAGAAACGACCAGTCTGTAAATGAGACTGTTATGATACGCCGAATTGACCAGCAGCTTTTAGTCAATCGCCTGATGATTGACATTATTTCCGAAGAAAAAGTTACAGATAAAAACACACGAAGATATATGCTGAAATATCTGGATATTATTATGGCAGTATCTTCTATTATGTTAATTCGTTCCGGTACGGAGGAAAATCTGGAGAAGAAAAAAGAACTTTGGAGATATTTAAGAAGTGCAGATATTCACATTTACAGAAAGCTTTATATGAGTGTTTTAGGAAGGGGCGTAAACCTTCCGGGAAGAAGCGGAAGACGTCTTTCTGTTACCTTGTATAAAGTAGCACAAAAATTCTATGGATTTAATTAATTTCCTAAAATAACAAAAAAGTGGCTGTCGCTTTAAACATTTAAGATATGTATGAATGCGACAGTCACTTTTTATACTCTTGCCGGCTTTTCTGCATGTACAGCTCTGGGCTTATAGAGAAGCTGATAACATACAAGGTTAAGCGCTGCGGCAGCGATGACATCTACAAGAGTATGTTGTTTTAAGAATACAGTTGCCAGAACAATCAATGTAGTTAAAACAGCAGTGCCGGTAAGCAGCACCTTTCGTTTTTGGAAAGGCTTGTGATGAAAAACTGCAATACAGCATGCGATGGAGTTAAATACATGAATGCTGGGCAAAATATTGGTTGGTGTATCAATCGTATAAAGATACTGTACCAGTTGAATAAAAATACCGTCTCCTGTTAATTCAGGCCTTAAATTTTGTCCGTTGGGATAAATAAGAGAAACTACAATAAATAGAGTCATTCCTATTCCCAATGTTAAAATAAACTGCCAGTATTCCTGCTTGTTTTTATTGATAAAAGCAAAATAAAATACAGTTACGGCAACGTATGCAAACCATAGAAGATAGGGAATAATAAAGTATTCACAAAAGGGAATATAATCATCGATTTTCATGTGAATAATATTAATGGGAACTTTCCGCTGTTCTACGTATCCGAAAGCAAGCATGTAAAAAATACCGTAAATCGGAATAATCAAGGTATGCTTATATTTTTTCAGGAATTCCAAAATCTCACCTCACATTCTTTCAGAATATTCATATCATTCTTTGAGCTATTATAGCACAGCAAATATAGGATAACAACGCAATTTACATTTGTTTAATAAATTAAAGAATATGTTTATCTTATTAGAAAAATATTAGGAAAATCTTGCATTTTAACATTCTTTTGCAGGGATAAAGCTGTCAAAAATAATGGAGTCAAAACAGTCTTTTTGCTTTTTAAAGACCATAGAAGAACGTACCGTCCACGCAAAAACAGGGGTTTTGTAAATATATTTCTGCAAAAGAAAGCTGATATTATATCGGTCTTTATAACAGTAAGAAATAAAATCAGGTTTTCCTAAAAAGTTCAGCAAAAGATATTTTACAAGAAAGCTCAAAAAATATCCGCCCTCGGCAACCGGTCTTGTTAAATTGGCAGAGAGCTGTCCTCTGATAATTTCCTTGCGGTTTTTCTTGTACCAGCGCAGAGCAAGAGGATTGAAGGACTCAATGCAGTATTTACCGGAATAATTTTGCAGCAGTTCATCAGCCAGACGGCAGGTAAGGGTTTTCACAGTGGGAAGTTTAATTTCTACCAATAAAGGAACCTGTCCGTTTACAAGGTCTAAAACGTCCTGAAAAAGAGGAATTTTTTCCGTAGAATTCATAAGCGTAAGCTTTTGCAGTTCCTTGTAAGTGAGTTCGCATACGGGAAGGTCAATACCGCACATCCGTGATAAGGTATGGTCATGAAAAACAACAATTTGATTATCCTTTGTTCTTTGAATATCAAGCTCAATGCCGTACCCATGCCGTACTGCCTCCTGAAAAGCTCTCATAGAATTTTCGGGGATGCGCTGGTCAGGGGTAAACAGTCCTCTGTGCGCAAACAGACAGTGACAAAATGTCTTGGTTTCTTTCTTTCTGGTAAAGCGGGGCAAGGTTCCTAAAATATAAATACACAGCAGAAGCACAAAAATCATTAGTATTTTTTCCATAATTTTCACCTGTTTCTTATTTGAGAATAACGTTAATCTGTTTTCCGGTAGACTGCAAGGTTAAATGGTCTGCCACTCCCAGCGATTCTCCGTCACAATGAATGGGGAGAGGGGATTTGCTGGAAATATCAATTCGTTTGCAGCTTGTGAGCGTAACACCTTGAAAACGTCCGTGTTTTCCCGCAAAGGCAGTGGGGAAAAGAGCCAGTATTTTCAGCTTTGATAAATTTCCAATCATACAGATATCCAGCAGATTATCTTGAAAGTCTGCCTTTGGACAAAATTTTACACCGCCCCCTTCATAAGGCATGTTCATTCCTGTGATGAAGAAAAATTTAGATAAGGAGGCCGTTTCTTTCTTGTCCATACGAACAGAGACAGGGCATGCTTTATATAGGATTAAAAGCTTTAATGCAATCAAAACGTAAGTCAGTTTTCCCAGATGTATTTTATTCATTGCTTTTTTTAAAGGGGAAACCATTACCTTACGGCAGATATCTGCATCGTAGCCAATGCCGCTGCTTACAAGAAAATAGCGGGAGCTTTCCTGGGTATGGGCAAGACCTATGTCCACAGCAGTACACTGGGACGGAGACAAAATAGCATCCATACATTTTTCTACATCGCAAGAGAGATTTAAAGCTCTTGCAAAATCATTGCCGGAGCCGGTGGGAAGATAACCCAGCGTAATGTGGGAAAAGTCTGTTTCGGCCAAACCGTTTATTACCTCATTTAAGGTTCCGTCACCGCCTAATACACCTAAAGTACAGGGGCGGGAGAGATTGGCAATTTGTTCGGCAAGCTTTTTAGCATGTCCTGTATATTCAGTGAAACGGGCTTCATAAGAAACTTCCCGTTCCTTCAAAATCGCCTCAGCCCTTTTCCAGATAGACATGCCATATCCGGATTTTGAGTGAGGATTTATAATAAAGTAATACATGTGTTTTTACCTGCGTTTTCTTTTGTTTTGGTTACATTGTAGCAGTTTCACGTTGAGAGAACAAGAAAAATATGATAAACTGAGCAGGAGATGAAAAAATTCAGAAAGGCGGTCTTTCAGATGATAACAAACGAATATGTAACATTTACAATTGGAAAGAAAAAGAATATTGCCCTGATTGCCCATGACAATGAAAAGCCAAAGCTTATCCAATGGTGTAAGGATAACTACGATATTTTAAAAAATCATAATTTATACGGAACAGGTACAACGTCCAGATTGATTGCAGACAAAGCAGGACTTTGTATCAAAGGCTATAACAGCGGTCCTCTAGGCGGGGACCAGCAGATTGGCGCTAAAATTGTAGAAGGAGTCATTGATTTTATTGTATTTTTCTCTGATCCTTTGACAGCACAGCCTCATGACCCCGATGTAAAAGCGCTGATGCGTATTGCACAGGTGTATGATATTCCTATGGCGGTGAATAAAGCCACAGCGGATTTTATGATTAAATCCATTTATATGGATACAGAATATGACCACGAAGTGATTAATTTTAATAAGAATGTAGAAGACAGAGCAGAGTCTATGTAAAGAAGCTTATAGTAAGAAGATTTATAGATTTTCAGATAAAAAGGGAAATCCATAAATCTTCTTTTGGCTTTTTAGTAGGAGGCAGGACCGGAGACAATCCAAGTACTGTAACCGGATTTTCTGAGAGCCTGTTCCATTTTCACTGCATTGGAAAGGTTCTTGTATGCACCTACCTGTACCTTGAACAAGCCGTCTTCGTATAAAAGAAAGGCAGGATATCCCTGAGCCTGTAAGGTATAGAGCATATTGTTTGCATGTTCCCTATTTCGAAAACTGCCTGTTTGCACGCGGTAGAAATCATCTTGAATTGCTGTTTGATTTTCTAAAGTTTCTTCATCTAAAGTTCCTAAAATTGCAGAAGAAATCGCCTGTGCAATTTCAGAAAATTGTGTGTCAAAACGTTCATTATCGGCATCTGTATTCAAAAATCCTGTTTCAATTAAAACAGCAGGCATTTTTGTTCTTCGAAGAACCACCAGACCGGGGCGTGCCTTTACGCCGATTTCTCGAAAGCCCAGTTCGCCCAAAGCACCGTTAATATTTTCTGCCATATCCAGCTTTTCACCGGATTTGTCGTATACCAAAGTTTCAACGCCTTCATATTGATTGGACTTAGGGCTGGAATTGCGGTGAAAAGAAATGAAAAAATCAGCGCCTGCTTCGTTGGCAAGAGCTGCTTTTTCAAAAGGTGTCTGGTATACATCTGTGGTACGGGTATAGACTACATCAATACCGTTTTGGGACAGGATATTTCCCACTGCCAGCGCCAAATCTAGATTATCGTCTTTTTCCTTTCTGCCGTTGTAGGTAGCGCCAAAATCGGCTCCCCCGTGTCCGGCATCGATTATTACTTTATAAGCCATGTTAAACTCCTTAAAAGCCTCTCTATTTAAGATATACATATCCTGAAAAAAGGTGAAAAAGTATAAAAAATATATAAAACATCTTGACATTCAGATGATATATGATACAATTTAATCGTTAAAAAAATAACGTTAAAAAAATAACATTAAAAAATAACATAAATTCAAGGAGGAAGCAATATGGCAAGATTTACATTACCAAGAGATTTATACTGGGGAAAAGGTTCTTTGGAAAACCTGAAAACATTACAGGGTAAAAAAGCAGTATTGGTTTTAGGCGGCGGTTCCATGAAGCGCTTCGGATTTGTTGATAAAGCAGTATCATATTTAAAGGAAGCAGGGATTGAAACAAGATTATTTGAAAATGTAGAACCAGACCCATCAGTAGAAACAGTTATGAAAGGCGCAGAATTTATGCGTGAGTTTGAGCCAGATTGGATTATTGCCATGGGCGGCGGTTCTCCTATTGATGCGGCAAAGGCAATGTGGGTATTTTATGAGTATCCGGAATGTACTTTTGAAGAAATTCTGACACCATTTAGTTTTCCGGAACTTCGTAAAAAAGCAAAATTCTGCGCAATTCCATCTACATCAGGTACAGCCACAGAGGTAACTGCATTTTCCGTTATTACAGATTATGCAAAGGGAATTAAATATCCTCTGGCTGACTTTAATATTACACCAGATGTAGCGATTGTAGACCCGGAATTGGCAGAAACTATGCCAAAACATTTAGTTGCATATACAGGTATGGATGCTCTGACACATGCTATTGAAGCTTATGTTTCTACTTTACACGGAACATTTACAGACCCGCTGGCATTAAAGGCAATTCAGATTGTAAATGATGAACTTACAAAATCTTATGATGGAGATATGGCAAGCAGAGAAGAAATGCACTATGGACAGTGTCTGGCAGGAATGGCATTTTCTAATGCACTCCTTGGAATTGTACATTCTATGGCACACAAAACAGGAGCTGCTTTTTCAACAGGACATATTACACATGGTCTTGCAAATGCAATGTATCTGCCGTATGTTATTAAATACAATGCAAAAGAAGCAGAAGCAAAGAAGCGTTATGAGACAATTGCTGCGTATCTGGGACTGGAAGCCAGTGTGGACGCACTGTGTAACAGAATTGTAGAGTTAAATAACTACATGGGAATTCCGAATACATTAAAAGAGTTCGGTATTAAGGAAGACGAATTTAAAGAAAAAATCAGTGAAATTGCAAAAAATGCAGTTGGAGATGCTTGTACGGGTTCTAACCCAAGAAGTATTGACCCAGAGACAATGGAAAAATTGTTTACTTATATCTACGATGGAAAAGAAGTAGATTTTTAATTTCATAGGAAATTGCGTCCTACGAAATTAAAAATGCTCCGCGAGGATGCACAATCTCTTTAAATGAAATAAGAATTGATTTTTAAACCGGAAGTGCTTAGAATAGTAGAAGCTGTAAAGAAATTTACAAAGACAGGAGAATGAAAATGAAGAATTTGACAGAAGGAAATCCTGTAAAGCTGATGCTGTCCTTTGCACTTCCGGTTTGCATTGGGAACATTTTTCAGTTGTTTTACAGTCTGGCAGATACCAGAATTGTAGGAAGTGTTTTAGGTGGGAATTCTTTGGCAGCAGTGGGAGCAACCACTGCCATCAGTACCTTACTTATCGGCTTTTTGCAGGGACTTACCAATGGATTTGCAATTATTGCTGCCCGTAGCTTCGGGGCAAAAAGATGGGAAGAGCTTAGAAAGGCGGCAGCAGGAACTTTGCTCTTGGGCGGGGCAACCACAGCGGCGATTATGCTGCCGGTGCTTCTGGGACTAAAAGGGATTTTAAGATTGCTGAATGTTCCCGATGAGTTATTGCAGGAAGCCTACGGTTATATTTTTATTGTATTGGCAGGTATGATGATTACCATGCTTTATAATGCCTGTGCAGGAATTTTAAGAGCCATCGGTGATACCACGGCGCCGCTGCTGTTTTTAATATGTGCTGCATTTTTAAATGTAGGTCTTGATATTTTGTTTATGGCAGTCCTGCCCTTGGGCGTTCAGGGAGCTGCTCTTGGAACTGTTCTTGCACAGCTGGTTTCCGTGATTCTTTGTTTCCTTTATATATGGAAGAAATATCCGGTATTTCATTTGAAAAAAGAGGATTTTCGTTTGGAAATCAGTTTGGTAAAGCAAATGTATACATCAGGAATGTCAATGGGAATGATGATGTCTCTGGTGTTTTTTGGAACGCTGGCGCTTCAATGTGCCATTAACACCTTTGGTACAGAGATTATTGTAGCACATACTGCGGCAAGAAAGGTTTCCGAGCTTTATTTCCTGCCTATTTCTGTTATGGGAATGACAATGGCAACCTTCTGCGGACAGAATTTTGGAGCTGGGAAATATGACAGAATGAAAATGGGAATAAAAAATGCGCTTTTCATTACGTGGGGGTGGAGCGTGTTGGTTATTCTCATGAGCTACACGGTTGCTCCGTTTTTTGTTTCTATGGTAACAGGAAGTCATGAGAAAATTGTTATTGATACGGCTGTTTTATATCTGAAAATAAATGCGCCTTTTTATTTTCTGGCGGCGGGGATTAGCATTTTCAGAAATGCCCTTCAGGCAGTGGGAGACCACAAAACACCGGTTATTTCCAGCTTTATTGAGCTTTTGGGAAAGGTGCTGATTGCGGCGCTTTTAAGTCCTGTGCTGGAATATATGGGAATTATTATTGCAGAGCCTGTAATATGGATTTTGATGATTATACCATTGGTGGTGAAACTTGTAAAAAATCCGGTATTTCGGAAGGGGTATTTAGAATAGAATTAGTTTATAGTATAAAAGGTCAAAGCATGAAAAGTGTTTTGACCTTGTCGTTTTTTTATGAAATAAAGTAATATATTCAAAATCAGTTCAAAGAAATTTTATAAAAACTTATCAATATATTTCTGGAAATTAAGGGTCGGAAGTATTATAGTAAATGATAATCTATTAATCTTTTTATCTAAGGCAATTCGCCACTATTTCAAACAAATTTAGAAATAAAATATTGGGAATGAAAAATACAAGGTTCAGCCAAAATTTTATGGGTAAAATCTTTTAACGGCGGTTGGACTATGTTAGAATAAAGGAGAATAAGCATGGCTAAGAAAAATATTGTACCATTAAAAGAGCTAAACCTTACAGACCGGTTTTTATTTGATGAAGTTATGGAAGACCCCACAATTCATCAAGAGGTTTTAAGCCTGATTTTAGGGAGGGAAATTTCCCTCTTACAGGAAAGTAAGACAGAAAAAGAAAGTAGAATTTCGCCATTAATCCGTTCCATACGTATGGATTTGTTTGCCATAGACAGTGAAGAACAAGTTTATAATACGGAAATGCAAAAAAAGAGGAAGGACGATTTACCTAAGAGAAGCCGTTATTATCAGGGAATGATGGATACAGGGCTTTTAGAACCGGGAATACCAAGTTATAATCTTTTGAATGACTCGTATTTGATTATGCCGTTTGATTTATTTGGTTATGGAAAATATCAGTATACATTTGTGCCTCAGTGTCAGGAAGTACCGGAGTGTAGATTGCGGGATGGAACAGTCCGTATTTTTTTAAACACAAAGGGAAAAAATGATGATGAAGTACCCAAGGAACTGGCAGAATTTTTACATTATGTGGAGAATACCACGGACGAAGTGGCGCAGCAATCGGAAAGTGAGAAAATTCGCCATATTCATGAACGTGTCTGTGAGGTGAAAAGAAGTGAAGAAATCGGGGTGAAATATATGCAGGCATGGGAAGAGAAATATTATGAAAGAAAAGAGGGTAGGGAAGAAGGGATTAGGGAAAAATTAAAGGAACTTGTAGGAAAAAAGCTGAAAAAAGGAAAAACAGCAGAAGAAATCGCAGATATGTTGGAGGAAGACCCTCAAGTTATAAAAGAGTTGATAAAAGAAATAGAAAAAGAAGGGAGAAGCTGATGGATTTTTGTATACAAGATAATGAGATTTATTATATAAATGAAAATGGAGAGAAGGCAGCAGAAGTAACATTTCCAAGTATTGATGCAGATACGGTGGAGATTAATCACACCTTTGTGTCACCGTCTCTTCGTGGAACAGGCATGGCGGAAAAATTGATACAGACAGCAGCAGAGGAAATTTCCAGACAGGGGAAAAGGGCAGTGCTCACCTGTTCTTATGCCATAAATTGGTTTGAGCATCATGAAGAATTTCAGGATATAATACGGAAGTAAGCGGAGGGATAATTAAATTTGAAAAATATGTGAAATGTGCATTTTCCACTTTTCCCGAACATGAAAAAGTGATAGAATTTATAGCAATGATAATTTTAGAGAAAAGGATAAGAGGATGAAAACAGAAAAAACAAAGGAAGACAGAAAGAAGAAGTGGGATAATTTTTGGTATTATTATAAATATCATGTATTGATTGGCGCATTTGCGCTGATTTGTATTATTACCTTTGCAAAGGATATGCTGGGAAAGGTTTCCTACGATTATGAAATCGGATTTCTGGGCGATTATTCTATGGTGGAAGAAGATAGAATAAAAATGGAAGACTGGTTTACAGAAAATGCAAAAGATTTAAATGAAGATGGAGAAGTTCATGTTCAGATTAGCGATTATTTTATTCCATCAGAAGGGGACGAGGGCTACGACCCACAGATGGTTATGGCAGGTCAGACAAAGTTTACGGTAGACGTACAGACAGCGACAAGTATGATTTTCTTTGTGAGTGAGAGAAGCTATGAGAAATTTAAAGAGATGGAGGTTTTCTCTGAAGACGAAAATCAGTTAATTGCAGTAAAGGATTGTAAAGCTTTTGAAGAAATGGGAAGTCCCGCATCTTTTCAGGACATGTATATTACCCTGCGTATTTTGCCGGAAGTGGCAGATAATGAAAAGGGAGAAGAAGCACAGAAATATTATGAAGAAAGTGAAAAGCTTTTAAAGAAATTTATCGGGGAGTGAGTTAAAACTCACAATATTCCCCGATTAAATTTTTTATATCCTGCATTTGGTTGTCGGTAGCAGTAATGGTGCGGGCACATTCGGTAAGCTTCTGTGTAATAAGCGCATATTGCTCATTATTGCCTAAATCCTTTTTATAACGAAGCTGATGCTCCAGACTGGCCCAGAAATCCATACCGATTGTACGAATTTGAATTTCTGCACGAATAGGAGTTTTGCCCTCTGCAAAGAAAACAGGAATTTCAATAATCATGTGATAGCTGCGGTAGCCGTTAGGCTTTGGATTTTGAATATAATCTTTAATCCGTATAATTGTAATATCATCCTGCTCTGCCAGTAGGTGGGCAACTGCGTAGATATCATCAATGAAGGAGCAAATAACTCGAATTCCGGCAACATCATTTAACTGTTCACGAATATTTTGTTCTGTAAATTCATATCCCAGACGCTGAAGCTTATTGTAAATGCTCAACGGTGTCTTAATGCGGCTCTTAATGGAAGAAATAGGGTTTCTTTTATATTTTACAGAGAACTCGTCATCCAGTACCTCCAGTTTGGTGCTGACCTCACGAATTGCACAGCGATACATCATCATTAAGGAATTATAATAATCAGTATTTTTGATAAATCTTTCCGGAAATAAAATATCGAATTCTTCGGAAGCATCTTCTCTTATGCTGTTCTTAATTGTGTCTTTATGCACAAAATCACCTCTTTCGTAAATTCCGTATTATGCTACAAAGAAAGTATATCGGAAAAATAGCAAAACGTCAACAAAAGTGAAAATAAAGTAGAAATTTCAAAAAAGGTATAGTATAATTAAAAGATACGAAATTTATTCTATGAAAGAAAGGTTTTGGAAATGTTTGGATATGTAACGATTGATAAGCCTGAATTAAAGGTAAAAGAGTTTTATCGGTACAAGTCCTATTATTGCGGATTGTGCCGCACCTTGAAAGAAGAATATGGATTTCGGGGTCGTATGACACTTTCTTATGATATGGCATTTTTAGTGCTGTTTTTAACTTCTTTGTATGAAACACCTACAAAGGAATTACAATCCCATTGTCCCCTTCATCCTGTGAAGAAAATTCCTATGCTTCAAAATGAAATATCGGAGTATGGCGCAAAGATGAATATTTTGCTCGTATATTTCAAGTGTGAAGATGACTGGAAGGATGATAAAAGCCTGAAAGGAATTGCGGGAATGCACCTTTTCAGAAAGAAGGCAAAAGAACTTTGTAAAGAATATAAGAGGCAGGCGCAAGTTATCCAAAAGCAGCTTAAGGTTTTGGCAGTTTATGAAGAAAAACAGGAAGAAACTCTTGATTTGGCAGCCGGAGCTTTTGGAAAGCTTATGGCAGAGCTTTTTGTATATAAAGAGGATATGTGGGAGCAGGAGCTGCGAAATTTTGGATTTTATCTTGGAAAATTCATTTATATTATGGATGCCTATGATGATTTAGAGGAAGATTTAAAGACAGGTTCTTATAATCCTTTAAAAGCAGTAAAAAAGAACAGCAAAGATGACAATGATTATGAAAATACAGTACAGCAGATATTGGTAATGATGATGGCAGAAGCCACAGCAGCCTTTGAAAAGCTGCCCTTACTTTGGGACTCTGAAATTTTAAGAAATATTTTGTATAGCGGAGTTTGGGCAAAGTATAATAAAAAACAAAAAGAAAAACAGGAGAAACAAGAGAGAGATGGTAAATAATCCTTATGAAATCTTAGGCGTATCACCAAACGCCTCAAATGATGAGATTAAACGAGCATATCGCGATATGAGCAGAAAATACCACCCGGATTCTTATGTAGATAATCCGTTATCTGATCTGGCAGAAGAAAAGTTTAAAGAAGTACAGGAAGCTTATGACCAGATTATGAAAGAGAGAGACGGAGGGTACCAAAGCGGATATGGTGGTTATCAGAACCAGCAGTCCACATACAATCACAATGCGGCAAGTCAGGATGATATGCAGTATCAGGCTGCTTATAATTATATCAACGGCCGTCAGTATCAGCAGGCATTAAACGTATTATCCAGAATACAAAACAGAAATGCACAGTGGTATTATCTCAGCGCTTGTGCAAATATGGGTATGGGAAACAATGTAAATGCTCTGAATATGGCACGTCAGGCACAGAGTATGGAGCCGGGAAATCCGGAGTACAGTAACCTTGTGAACAGATTACAGTGGAACAGCAACCGCTATCAGGGCGGAGGTTATCCTTATTCAAACGGAGGCGGCAGTACCTGCGGTACAGGAAATACCTGCTGTGATCTCTGGTGTGCAGACAGTCTTTGTGAGTGCATGGGAGGCGATTTGTGCTCATGTATGTAAATACGAAAAAAATGGCAGTATCAGGACTTTTAATGGCTCTGGCTGTTGTATTTATTGTTTTAAGCGGAATTTTAGACTTTAATACTTTATTTTTCTTGGCAGTAGCGGCATTCTTTGTGGGAATTATTATACGCGAATTCGGACTGCGCTACGGAGCAGCTTATTTTATAGGTTGTCTGGTATTGGGTATTTTGTTAGCACCACAGAAATTATATTGCATTACTTATGCAATGATGGGAATTTATGTTCTGGGAATTGAATTTTTATGGCATTATCTTGGAAAGCACCCCCAGTGGGAAAAAAGAAAACGGATTTTCCAAATCGGAAAATTTGTAATTTTTAATGTGATGTATTTGCCTGTGCTGTTTTTCTTCCCAAAGCTTCTTTTTGCAGGTGAAATACCGGATACCATGCTGTTTGTGTTGATAGTTGCAGGGCAGATTGCTTTGTTTATTTATGATAAAGCGTATGAATATTTTTTAATTCGTATGTGGGGACAGGTACGAGTAAAAATCTTTGGAAAATAACAACAGAAAAGGAAGAATGTAAATGACAATACTTGAGATAATTGCAGGTCCTGCCATTGGGGCTGTTATCGGTTATTGTACCAATTATATTGCAGTCAAGATGCTGTTTCGTCCTTTAAAACCGATAAAAATCGGAAATAGAACATTGCCTTTTACACCGGGAATTATTCCAAAAGGACAGGGAAGAATGGCGAAAGCCTTAGGGCAGGCAGTGGGAGAGCACCTTCTTACAAAGGAAGACTTTGAGAAGATGCTTTTATCTGAAGACATTAAAAATGCAGTAGTGGATGCAGTGTCACGGAAGGCAGAAAAATTAAAACATACAGATGCTTCTTTAGAGGAATTTCTGTCACAGTATACGGGACAGGAAGAATACGACCTTATGCGTGACAAGCTGGAAGACTATATTACAGAAAAGATTACAGAAGGCGTTGAGAAGCTTGATATAGGAGCGATTATTGTAGAAGAGGGCACGAAAGAAATAAAAGAAAAGTTCAAAGGCGGAATGCTTTCCATGTTCTTAAATGATGAACTTATTCAGTCCGTTGCAGCTCCTATCGGAAAGAAGGTAGACGACTATATCAAGGAAAACGGGGAAGAGAAAATAAGGCCGGCAGTGGTCGCTCAGTTAGCGGCAGCAGAAAGTAAATCAGTGGCTGAATGGATAGAACTTCTTCCTGTAAGCGATAAGAAATTGCGCCAAATTGTAGAGAATATTTATGTGAAATTCGTAAATGAAAAGGCGGAAGAACTGGCAGAAAAATTCCATGTTGCAGAAATTGTGGAAGAAAAAATCAACGCAATGGATGTTCTGGAATTGGAAAATCTGTTGCTGGGAATTATGAAAAAAGAGCTCAATGCAGTGGTCAGCTTAGGGGCGGTTATCGGTTTTGTGTTGGGACTTTTAAATATTTGGATTTAAGAAAAGGGACTGTCGTATATCAAAGCGACAGTCTCTTTTGCGTTATAAAAATGGACAAGGAATATTTTGTATAAAGTATAAAAAGTAAGTCAATGCCAGCATATCTGCACTTCCGCCGGGGCTGATGTTTCTGGAGACAAAGAAAGCATCCAGCTTTGGAAGTATGGAAAGTTGTTTTTCGTAAGTAGCATGAGCCAGAAATTGCTGTAAATTCTTCTGTATCTTACAGGCAAGCTGATAATCAGAACGGATAATGAGATTGGTATCTTCTGTGCAAGCGATATAATGTAAAAGTGTTATCAAGCCTGCCTGCCACAGGGAAAATCCCTTCTTTAAAACAGCTTGAAAAAGAGGAAATCCTACGTTGAAAAGAAGAGGAAATCCTTCTTTTGCTTCTCCTCGAATGCCTGTAATTTTATACTTCAGATAGAGCTTCTCACCATTGGTTTTGGCTGTATCAGGTGTCAGTGTAAGGTAGTCGCTTAACAGTTCAGGAAGCATACAGCGACATATCTCTGGCAGAGAAAGCAGGAAATTTTCAGAAGAAATATCCTTACTGTTTGTTGAAATATAATAGCCGATAGCAGCGCACAAAATCCCACCGGAAAAGACAATTCCCTTGTGAGTGTTTATTCCCTGCGTAGCGAAAAGCATGTTTTTTTCAGCCTGTTTTCCAATACCTCGAAGCTTTTGAAACAGCAGTGGAAGTTCCTTTTTGGAGCAGTCGCAAGACAGCCCTTCTTTTACACATTGGCAGAAGTAATCCGTGAGACTGTAAGCGCTGTTTATGAAGGTAGAAAGACGCATATCTTTGTGAGAACCATTATGCAGCCTATCTACTAAACCTGGTTTTAAAGAAGTATTTACCTCATAAAAAAGAGCTTTCTGCATTAATAAACCAATGTGATTAGAAAGTCGAGAAATAAAAAAGTTCTCCATAAGTTCAATCTCTTTTGCAAGAAGTTCTTGTGCACTATGTGTTCTGGAACGTCCGCAAAGAAAGGCAGGATTACCACATAGGAGACAGGTTCTTTCAGGAAAGCCCAGTTCCTGACGTGATAATTTACTGCCGTCAGTGCGTAACACATCAAAGTCAAAAAGACGCCCTAAAGGATGATGTTCTTCTTGTTCTAAAAGGTAAGTTTTAATCTCTTCGGGAGGAAGATTTAAAGCAAAAAATCCGTCCCATCCAGTTTCGTTTTTCGCTTCAAATTGTTCCAAAACATTTCCATTTAAAAGTGAAACGCCTTTTGAAATAATAGAAGAACCCACTTCATAAGCCCATTTTGTATAAGGGAAAACCTTTACAGGACCGGGAATATTTAGGGTAAAGCTTAAAAGACAAGTTGGTGCTTTCTGTAACATTTTTTGCTGTATTTTTACACGATTTTCTCTTGCATTTAGTATTTCTTCTAGGGAAACACAGTTGCCTGAAGTCCATAGTTCATGTTTCATAATGTTGCTCCTGTAGTGAGAAGTTGATTTCGTAGTTCACTGCCTTTAGGTGAAATAAGAAAATCATAAGTGGTTTTCGGTACAAAATCTTTTAAAAGCAAAAAATCTCCTTCCAGAAACTTTTGACGCACAAAGGTAGCACTAATAACCGTGTTATTTTTTTTGCATCGTGGAATTTCTGTCACGATTATGTCAAAAGAAGGAAGAATTTTTTTCATCTGTTCATTGTAGGTTCTTGTGATTAAGGAGAAGGGTTCTTCTCCTACAAAACGGTGGGTAATGTGAAAAGCTTCTTTGAAATAACTACCAAAAATTTGCAAGTCTAAAACAGCAGCTTTTTCCGTAGCAGTCGCTTTATCCTTTAAAAAATAATCAGGAAAAGTTGCATGGGAAATAAGATAATCAGAACTTCCGTGGACAGATACATTGGATAAATGGGCACATCCCTGTTTTACCAGCTCCAGACGAATATCTGAAGGAAACTCAGAGGAGTCTGTGGATAAGACAAAGACGTGGAGATAATCACAGGATTTTGCTGCTGTTTCTACCAAATATTTATGTCCGTTAGTAAATGGATTTGCATTCATTACAATAGAACCGATGGAGCAATCTGTACAGTCAGGGATATTTTTTGTTTCTTCCTTGAGGTATTGGCGGATGCCGTCTTTTCGGTTTTCCATAAGAAGCATATCAGGGGTTTCAGTAATGGGGTAAAATCCCATATCGGAAAACATTTGCTCATACATTGGTTTGGTAAATAAAAATAAGTGAGAAATTCCCTGTTCAAAAGCATTTTTGATCAGTTGTGTAATAATAATCTGTAAACAGCCTTCGCCTTGAAAATCTGGATTTATTGCAATACATTTTAATGTGTTTTCGTGGCGTGAACCACAGCCGGCCAATTTTCCGGAAGCTGTTTTTAAGAATACCGAATATTGAATTTGGGAGTCATAAGTTAAATCAAATCTTTTTAAAAAATCTTTCATTTGTTCTAATTTTCGTGAATGAAAGGGAAAACCTTCTTCTAAATAAAATTGTTCCGTAGCCATAATGAGCTCCTTTCTGAAACATATTATGAATATTCTAACATGAAAAATGTAATAGGGGTAGTTTATTGACGAAGAAAATAATTTTTGCTAGTATGAAAATAAAAAAGAATAGGGGAAAAAGCATGAGCAATAAAATGATATTGAAAAAAGCAGAAGATTTTGTAACTTCAAAATGGTCTGGAGGAAGCACAACAGAGCTTTATATTTATCCACCTCAGGCAGTATATCGAGAAGGGAATTTTAAATGTCGTATTAGCAGTGCTACAGTAGAGGTCGAAAAATCGGATTTTACTTCCTTACCAGGGGTGAAACGATATTTAAGTATTTTTTTCGGAAAATTGAAAATGGTACATGGAGGGGAGAAAGAAGTCATTTTGAAACCTTATGAGGTAGATTGTTTTGATGGAGGAGACTCTACCGTTAGTTATGGGAAAGTGGTGGATTTTAATCTCATGTTGAAAAACGGTGCAGATGGAGAGATGCAGGCAAAAAAATTGAAAGGAGAGGAAGCGTTGATTTTAGAGCCGAAAGAAGGGGAAAATCTTTTGGCGGTTTATGTGAAAACAGGCTGTGTTCAGATAGAAGAAAAGATTGTAGAAGCAGGAGAACTTTTTATCTGTGAGGAATGGGAAGATAAAGTAAAGGTTCTGGGAAAGGATACGGAAGAAAGCGGAATAGGGATTTGCAGAGTTAGAATTTAATAAAAAATCAGGGGCGCCAGTAGAAACTGGCGTCTTTCTTTCGTGCATTTTTACTTTACCACACCAGAATAAAAGGTGCAAATTCGTTAATATACATAAAAAAAGTCTAAAACGTCAAGAAAACAAGGGAAAAATAGACGTTTTTTAGACTGTAACAATGCTACAATCGTAAAAAAAGCAAAGGAGAGATGCGAAATGAACAATGCAGAGATCGGAAATGCAATGGTAATTAAATTAGACGCGGTATTACCGGAGTATCCAACATTTAAAGAAGGTGTCAGAAGAGCTCCGAAAAGAGAATTGACATTAAATAAAAGAGAAATCAAACTGGCAGTAGCCAATGCCTTGAGATATGTACCTGAAGAACTGCATGAACAGTTGGCACCGGAATTCCTGGACGAATTATTAACACATGGACGTATCTATGGATATCGTTTTATGCCAAAAGAAAGAATTTATGGAAAACCAATCGACGAGTATAAAGGTGAATGTGTAGAAGGTAAAGCTTTTCAGGTTATGATTGACAACAATCTGGACCATGAGGTCGCTCTTTATCCTTATGAACTGGTTACATACGGCGAAACCGGACAGGTTTGCCAGAACTGGATGCAGTATCAGTTAATTAAAAAATATCTTGAAAAACTGACACATCACCACACATTGGTTATGATGAGCGGACATCCAATGGGACTTTTCAAATCTCATGAAACAAGCCCAAGAGTTATTGTAACAAACGGTCTTATGGTTGGTATGTTTGATAATCCGGAAGACTGGGCAAAAGCAACAGCTATGGGATGCTCTTCCTACGGGCAGATGACAGCCGGAGGCTGGATGTACATCGGACCACAGGGTATCGTACACGGTACATTTAATACAATTCTTAATGCAGGACGTAAATTCTTAGGAGTTCCGCAGGACGGAGATTTAGCAGGACACTTATTCGTAACAAGTGGTCTTGGTGGTATGAGCGGTGCTCAACCAAAAGCTATTGAAATCGCAGGCGGCGTAGGTATTGTAGCAGAAGTGGATTACTCCAGAATTAAAACAAGACATGATCAGGGTTGGGTAAGTCTTGTAATTGAAGATGCTGCGGAAGCATTTAAGGTTGCTCAGGAATATATGGACAAGAAAGAAACAATTTCCATTGCATTCCACGGAAATATTGTTGACCTTCTTCAGTATGCTGTTGACAATAATATCAAGATTGAATTGTTATCTGACCAGACATCCTGTCACGTTCCTTATGACGGCGGTTACTGCCCACAGGGACTTACTTTCGAAGAAAGAACAGAGATGCTGGCTAATGACAAAGAAAAATTCTGTGAATTGGTAGACCAGTCCTTAATTAAACATTATCACTTAATTAAGACTTTAGTAGAAAGAGGAGCATACTTCTTTGACTACGGTAATGCATTTATGAAAGCTGTATTTGATGCAGGTGCAAAAGATATTGCTAAGAATGGTGAAGACACAAGTGAAGGATTTATCTTCCCATCTTATGTAGAAGATATTTTAGGACCAGAATTATTCGATTACGGATATGGACCATTCAGATGGTGCTGTCTGTCCGGAAAACCGGAAGATTTAAGAAAAACAGACCATGCTGCTATGGAAATTATTGATCCAAACAGAAGAAGTCAGGATAGAGATAACTATATCTGGATTCGTGACGCTGAAAAGAATAAATTGGTTGTTGGTACACAGTGCCGTATTCTTTATCAGGATGCTCTTGGCAGACGTGATATCGCACTTAAATTTAATGAAATGGTAAGAAACGGTGAAATCGGACCAGTTATGCTTGGACGTGACCATCACGATACAGGTGGAACTGATTCACCATACAGAGAAACATCTAATATCTATGATGGTTCTAACATTACAGCAGATATGGCTGTACACTGCTATGCAGGTAACGCTGCAAGAGGAATGAGCCTTGTAGCTCTTCATAATGGTGGTGGTGTTGGTATCAGCAAATCTATCAATGGTGGATTTGGTATGGTTCTTGATGGAAGCGAAAGAGTAGATGAAATCCTTATGGCTGCAATTCCATGGGATACTATGATTGGTGTTTCCAGAAGAAGCTGGGGAAGATGCGAACATTCTATTGAAACAGTAGCAGAATATAACAGAATCAGAAATGGTGAAGATTATGTAACAATGCCTTATCTGGCAAGCGATGAGCTGATTGAAAGAGTGTGCAAAGATGTTGTAGTAGAAGAACATCATCATGCACATCACTAAAAGTTTATCTTGAATTTTCAGGGACGGGCACCGGAATATCGGTGCCTGAACCCGATTAAACAGTCGCAAGGAGATAGAACATGAAAAAAAGATATATACGTCATGCTTCTGAATTAGTAACCTGTAAGGGTAACGCACCAAAGCACGGAAAAGAAATGTCCGATATCGGGATTATTAAAGATGGTGCAGTGCTTATCCATGACGATAAAATCGTTGCAGTAGGGACTACAAAGGAACTGGATGAACAGATTAATATCGAAGAATATGAGGTGATTGATGCCTCAGGAAAAACGGTCATGCCGGGTTTTGTTGACTCTCATACACATTTTATTTTCGGCGGATACAGAGCAGATGAATTTTCATGGAGATTAAAAGGTGACAGTTACATGTCCATTATGGAAAGAGGCGGCGGAATTAATGCAACGGTTGTTCCTACGCGAGAAGCTACGGAGGAAGAACTGGTCGAAGCAGGGCGAGAAAGATTAAACCGCATGCTGGAATTTGGTGTAACCACCGTAGAGGGTAAAAGTGGATATGGTATGGACTGCGAAACAGAGTTGAAACAGCTTCGTGCCATGAAAAAACTGGATGAAACCCATGCAGTAGATATTGTAAGAACTTTTTTAGGACCTCACAGTGTCCTTCCAGAATGGAAAGGTAAAGAGAGAGAATTTTTGGAAGAACAGCTTCAGGTTGTAATGCCAAAAGTAAAAGAAGAAAATCTTGCAGAATTTGCTGATATTTTTACAGAAAAAAATGTATTTAATATAGAAGACTCCGAGTATTATCTCACAAAGGCAAAAGAAATGGGATTTAAATTGAAAATCCATGCAGATGAGATTTATCAGTTAGGCGGAGCAGAGCTTGCATCAAGAGTAGGCGCTGTATCAGCAGACCATCTTTTGAAAGCATCTGATGAAGGCATTCATCAGATGAGAGATGCGGGAGTTATCAGTACACTGCTTCCGGCAACAGCATTTTGCTTAAAAGAAGAATATGCGCCGGGCAGAAAAATGATTGATGAAGGATGCGCAGTGGCAATTGCCTCTGATTTAAATCCCGGAAGCTGCTTTACCAATTCAATTCCGTTATTGGTAGCGCTTGGCTGCATTTATATGAATATGTCCATTGAAGAAGTGATTACAGCGCTGACAATCAATGGTGCAGCAGCAGTGGATAGAGCTGATACAGTGGGAAGTCTGGAAGCGGGGAAACAGGCGGATATTATTTTCCTCAAGTTCCCATCTATTCATTTTATGCCATATCATACAGGTATAAATTTAGTAGAAACTGTTATCAAAAAGGGTGAAACGGTATACCACAAAGACTGGAAATAAGAAAAGGAGAATGAAACCATGGAGAGAATTATTGAATGCGTACCTAATTTCAGCGAAGGTAGAGACAAAGACAAAATTGAACAGATTGTAGGTTGTTTTCGTAATGTAGAAGGTGTAAAGCTTCTTGATTACAGTTCTGACGAAGATCACAACAGAAGTGTTGTAACAGTAATCGGTGAGCCTGAACCATTAAAAGATGCTATGGTTGCAGCAATTGGAAAAGCAGTTGAATTAATTGATATGACAAAACATCAGGGACAGCATCCTCGTATGGGTTGTGTAGACGTTGTTCCGTTTATTCCAATTCGTGGTGTGACAGTAGAAGATGCAGATGCTTTAGCAAAAGCAGTTGCAAAAGAAGCTTCTGAAAAATTCGGACAGCCATTCTTCCTGTATGAAAAATCTGCAACAGCTCCTCACAGAGAAAACCTTGCAAAAGTTCGTCAGGGACAGTTTGAAGGTATGGCAGAAAAGATGAAAGACCAGGAAAAATGGAAACCGGATTTTGGTCCAAATACTATTCATCCAACAGGCGGAGTTACAGCAATCGGCGCAAGAATGCCTCTGATTGCATACAACATCAACTTAGATACATCAAATCTGGAAATCGCTCAGAAAATTGCGGATAAAATCCGTCACGTAAAAGGTGGTTTCCGTTATTGTAAAGCTATGGGTGTTATGCTGGAAGACAGAAACATTGCTCAGGTATCCATGAACTTAACAGATTATACAAAAACATCTGTTTATACTGTATTTGAAACAGTACGTATGGAAGCAAGACGTTACGGTGTAAATGTATTAGGCAGCGAAGTAGTAGGTTTAATTCCTCTTCAGGCTATCGTTGATTGTGCAGAATACTATCTGGGATTTGAAAACTTTGATCCAAAACAGGTTCTTGAAACAAGATTATAATTTATAAAAAAATATAAGAGGTATATGCCATGAAACAGATGACAATTGAACAGTTCGCCATGCAGACAGCCTCTAATGAACCAGTACCGGGGGGCGGAAGTATTTCCGCCCTCGCTGGCGCTTTAGCAGCAGCTTTAACAGAGATGGTGGCAGGACTTACAATCGGTAAAAAGAAATATGCAGAAGTAGAAGAAGAAATGAAAGAAGCAGTTGAGCCAATGCACAAAATTTGTGAACAGCTTCTGGATGATATCAAAAGAGACAGCGAGTCCTTTGACTTATATATGCAGGCTTTAACACTTCCAAAAGAAACAGAGGAAGAAAAAGCAGCTCGTACAGCAGCAATGCAGAACGGATTAAAAGCAGCAGTTGCAGTACCGTTATCCGTAGCAAAAGCAGCTTATGAAGTGCTTCCTTTTGCAGAAACTATGGTAGTAAAGGGGAATAAAACAGCAGTTACAGATGCACTGGTGGCAACTATGATGGCAAGAACAGCAGTTTTAGGTGCGCTGTTTAATGTAAAAATCAATCTGGAGTCCATTAAAGATGAAGAATTTGTAAAAGAGACTTCAAAGGAAGTGGAAGTTCTGGAGAAAAAAGCAGTTGCTTTTGAACAGAAAATCTTAGCGCAGGCCGGGGTTTCCAAAAGTGTTGTAGAGTAAGGTGATGAAAGGAGAAAACCTGTGAAAATTTTAAAAAATGCAGTAGCAGGAACTCTGGAATCCAGTGATTTGTTTATTCAGATAGAGCCGGACGAAAAGGAATTAACTTTGGAGATTGACTCCGTTGTTGCAAATCAGTATATGGATGCCATTCGGACTGCTGTTCTGGATACTCTAAAAGAATTTGACGTATCCACAGGAAAAATATTTATTAAAGACAAAGGTGCTTTGGACTGCGTCATTCGTGCTCGTATGGAAACTGCACTGAAAAGAGGAGGCGTTGAATAGGTATGAGACGAACGATGTTGTTTTTACCGGGTAACACTCCAAATATGTTAATCAACGGTGATACGCTGGGAGCAGATACGATTATTTTCGATTTGGAAGATGCGGTATCTCCCGATGAAAAGGACGCTGCCAGAATTTTAGTAAGAAATGCACTGAAATATCAGTCGTTCTCTGACTGTGAAGTAGTGGTTCGAATTAATCCTACGGATACCGAGTTCTGGAAAGAAGATTTAAAAGCGATTATTCCTTTAAAACCGGATGTGATTATGCCTACAAAGGTCAGTGGCAGAGAAATGATTTGTCAGGTGGCAGATTTTATGACGCAGGTGGAAAAGGAAAACGGCATGGAAGTAGGAACTGTGAAAATTCTTCCGTTAATTGAAACAGCTCTGGGTGTGGAAAAATCCTTTGAGATTGCCGGTGCAGATAAGCGTGTAATCGGGCTTTTCTTAGGCGGTGAAGATTTTACAGCAGATATGCACTGTAAACGTACAAAAGAGGGAAAAGAAATTTTCTATGCCAGAACCCGTCTGGTATGTGCTGCCAGAGCCTGTGGAATTGAGGCTTATGACACACCGTTTACAGATGTAGAGGATATGGAAGGACTGGAAAAAGATACAGAATTTGCAAAAAGTCTGGGATTTGCAGGAAAAGCAGTAATTTCCCCAAGGCATGTAGATATTGTAAATGCAGTATTTTCTCCTACGGAAAGTGAAATAGAATATGCTCATGATGTGATGGATGCCATCGAAGACGGAAAACGTCAGGGAAAAGGTGTAATTTCCTTGAGAGGCAAGATGATTGATGCACCGATTGTAAAACGTGCCCAGCAGGTACTGGAAATGGAAAAGGCGATTTATGGAGGTGCATGCAGATGAGTAAATTGATTTCTTCCCTAAAGGAAGCCATTGAAAAAACGGGATTAAAAGACGGCATGACAATTTCCTTTCATCATCACATGAGAAACGGAGATTTTGTTCTGAATATGGTTCTGGAACAGGCGGCAAAAATGGGAATTAAGGATTTAACTGTAAATGCTAGCTCCATTTTTGATATTCATGAACCGATAATCGAACATATTAAAAACGGCGTGGTGACCGGTCTGGAATGTAATTATATGGGTGGAAAAGTAGGAAAAGTCATTTCTCAGGGAATATTGGAAAAGCCGGTGATTTTCAGAAGTCACGGCGGCAGAGCCGGAGATATGGAAAATGGTTCTTCCAAAATTGATATTGCATTTCTGGCAGCGCCTTGCGCAGATAACATGGGAAATTGCAGCGGAAAATATGGTCCGTCTGCATGCGGTTCTTTAGGGTATGCTTTTTCTGATGCCATGCACGCAAATAAGGTGGTTGTGCTGACAGACAATTTAGTTCCGTACCCGCTAAAGGACACTTCGATTAACGAAGGTTATGTAGATTATGTGGTAGAGGTTCCGCAGATTGGCGATCCTGCACGTATTGTGTCGGGAACCACAAAAATTACCCGTGACCCTGTCGGTCTTCGGATTGCAGGACTGGCGGCACAGGTAGTCAAACATTCAGGATATTTAAAGGACGGATTTTCTTTCCAGACAGGTGCAGGCGGCGCATCCTTGGCAGTAGCCAAATATGTGGAAGAAATGATGGAAAAGGAAAATATAAAAGGCAGCTTTTGTATGGGCGGCATTACCGGATATATGGTAGATATGGCAAACAAGGGATACTTTGACACCATTTTGGATGTACAGTGTTTTGATTTGAAAGCCATTGAGTCTATTCGGGAAAATCCAAAGCATCAGGAGATTTCTGCTATGCGATACGCATCACCGGCAGCCAAAAGCGCTGCGGTAGACAGTCTTGATGTAGTTATTTTAGGTGCAACACAGGTAGACGTAAACTTTAATGTCAATGTACATACAGACTCAAACGGATTTATTATGGGAGGCTCCGGCGGACACTGTGATACAGCCGCAGGCTCCAAGTTGGCAATTATTGTAGCGCCTTTAATCCGTGCAAGACTTCCTCTTATTGTAGATGAAGTGCTTTGTAAATCCACACCGGGGGAAACGGTAGATGTAATCGTAACGCAAAGAGGAATTGCAGTAAATCCAAAACAGAAGGAATTGAAAGAGAAATTGTTAAAAGCCGGACTTCCGGTAAAAGACATTGAAGAATTAAAACAGATAGCAGAGGACATTGCAGGTGTTCCAAATAAAATTCAAACAGGGGATAAAGTAGTAGCAAAAGTGCTTTATCGTGATGGAACTTTGCTTGATACAATTAAAAATGTACTGTAAAAGTTATAAAAAGCCATTTAATCAAGAAATCGGAAGGGAGCGGTTTTACAATGGACAAAAAGAAATTGGTCATTGGTGTAATCGGCGCAGATGTACATGCGGTTGGAATTAGTATTCTTCAGCACGCATTTGAGGACGCCGGCTTTGAGGTGACAAATCTGGGAGTTATGGTTTCACAGGAAGAATATATTTCAGCAGCTATCGAAACAGGCGCTGACGGAATTATGGTATCTTCACTGTACGGACATGGTGAGCTGGATTGTCGAGGTTTAAGAGAAAAATGTGATGAGGCTGGCTTAAAGGGGATTTTACTTTATGTAGGCGGAAATATTGTAGTTGGTAAGCAGCCTTTTGATGAAGTAGAAAGACGTTTTAAAGCTATGGGATTTGATAGAGTCTTTGGACCTGGTACAGCACCGGAAACAACCATTGCAGCTTTATATGAAGATTTTGGCATTGAAGCTCCAAAAACAGCAGAATAAGAGACGAGGCGGTGATTGAAATGAAACCAATTTTATTGGTGGACTTCGGAAGCACCAACACAAAGGTGACAGCAGTTGATGTAGAAAACTATGAGGTTCTTGGAACAGCAGCAGCATATACAACCGTGGAAACAGATATTAACAATGGTCTTCGGGAAGCAGTTTCTAATTTGGAGAAGATAACAGGTCATATTGAATATGAAGAAAGATATGCCTGTTCTAGTGCAGCCGGAGGACTGAAGATGATTTCCATTGGTCTGGTACCGGAGCTTACAGCTCAGGCATCCAGAGAAGCTTCTCTTGGTGCAGGTGCAAAGGTATGGAAAACATATTCTTTTAATCTGACAAAAGGGGATATGCGGGAAATCGAAGAATATCATCCAGACATTATTTTGCTCACAGGAGGAACAGATGGAGGAAATTCAGAGTGTATTTTGTACAATGCACAAATGTTATCTTCTCTGAGTTACGACTGTCCGATTGTTATTGCAGGAAATCGCTGTGCAGCAGAAGAATGTCAGGAAATTTTGGGAGAGAGAACTACATTTCTTTGTGAAAATGTAATGCCAAAGCTTGGTGAGCTGAATATAGAGCCAACGCAGAAACAAATCCGTGAAATCTTTTTAAAGAGAATTGTACAGGGAAAAGGGCTTTCAGAGGCAGCAGATTTAGTATCTGGAATTATTATGCCTACACCGTCTGCCATGCTTACAGCAATGGAGCTTTTATCAGATGGATGGGAGGAACTTCGGGGAATTGGAGAATTGGTAGGTGTAGATTTAGGAGGAGCGACTACCGACATCTATTCCATAGCAGAAGGAAGTCCGGCTAATATGGGAACGGTTATGAAAGGTATTCAGGAGCCTTATGCAAAAAGAAGCGTAGAGGGCGATATCGGTATGCGTTATAGCGTTCACGGCATTCTGGAAGCAGTAGGTGACAGACGACTTTCTAAAATAGCCGGTATTAACCGCCAGAAAGTGAATGAATTGGTAGATTATCTGAGTAATCATACAGATTATATTCCTGACAATGAGGAAATGGAGAAGATGGATTATGCATTGGCATGTGCAGCAGTGGAAACGGCTGTATCTCGTCATGCAGGTTCTCTGGAACAGGTTTATACACCATGTGGTTTAACGTATTTACAAAGCGGCAAGGATTTGCGCAGAGTAAAATACGTAGTTGTTACCGGCGGAGCTTTAATACATGCAAAGCATACAGAAGAAATTGCAAAGTTTGCACTGTATGATGAGAGCACTCCTGGCTCTTTGCGCCCGGAGAATGCGGAAATCCTGGTGGATCGAAAATATATCCTGGCAGCAATGGGATTGCTTTCACAGCATTACCCGGCAGCTGCTCTGGAAATTATGAAGAAGGAGATTGCTTATTATGGACATAAGAAATAAAAAGTTATCGGATGATGAATTCTATGGTATTCGAAATGAGATTTTAGGTCAGTGGTCAACAGGAAAAGATGTTGATTTTGATGAAGCAGTGGAATATCATAAAAAAATGCCTGAAACAAAGAGTTTTTCCAGAAAGCTTTCACAGGCAAAAAAAGAAAGAAAAACTTTAATTCAGCCAAGAGCTGGTGTAGCACTTATTGATGAGCATATTAAACTTTTACAGTATTTACAGGACAAAGGTGAAGCAGATTTACTGCCGACAACCATTGACTCTTATACTCGTCAAAATCGTTATGAGGAAGCTGAAGTAGGTATTAAAGAGTCTATCCATACACAGAAATCTATGTTAAACGGCTTTCCGGCAGTAAATCATGGTGTATATGGATGCCGCCAGATTATTGAAAATCTGGATACTCCTGTACAGGTACGTCACGGTACTCCGGATGCCAGATTGCTGACAGAAATCTGTTATGCAGGTGGATTTACCAGTTACGAAGGTGGTGGTATTTCCTACAATATCCCTTATGCAAAGGATGTTCCTCTTGAAAGAACGATTTATGACTGGCAGTATGTAGACCGTTTGACAGGTATTTATGAAGAAGCGGGAGTTTCTATTAACCGTGAACCTTACGGACCACTTACAGGTACTTTAGTACCACCTTCTATGTCAAACGCAGTTGCAATTATTGAAGCACTGTTGGCAGCAGAACAGGGAGTAAAAAATGTAACGGTTGGTTATGGACAGTGTGGTAACTTAGTGCAGGACGTTGCAGCTTTACGTGTTCTGGAAGAATTGACAGAAGAATATTTGGAAAAATACGGATATGAAGATGTTACAGTTACATCTGTTCTTCATCAGTGGATGGGAGGTTTCCCACAGGATGAGGCAAAAGCATTTGCTGTTATCTCATGGGGAAGTTCTGTAGCAGCACTTGCAAAAGCTACAAAAGTTATTGTTAAAACTCCTCATGAAGCAATGGGTGTTCCTACTATGGAAGCAAATGCACAGGGACTTCGTTGTACAAAACAGGCAATTTCTCTGCTGGCAGATCAGGAATTAAAGAGTTCTGCTCTTGAACTTGAAAAAGCAATTATTAAAGGGGAAACATGTGCTATTGTAGATAAATGTTTTGAACTTGGTATGGGAGATTTAGCACTTGGTGTTATTCGTGCAGTAAAAGCAGGTGTTATTGATATTCCATTTGCACCAAGCCGTTATAACTTTGGTAAAATGCTTCCGGCACGTGACAACGAAGGCGCTGTTCGTTACTTAAATGTAGCAAACGTACCATTGCCACAGGAATTAATTGATTTTAACAGAAGTAAAATTGAACATCGTGCAAAACTGGAAAAGAGAAAAGCTTCTTTCCAGATGGTAATTGATGATGTATATGCTATCAGTAAAGGAAGACTTGTTGGAAAGCCTAAATAAAGAGAAAGACAGCAGCATACAAAGAATTATTACAAACGTTTAAGGAGAAGTGTATCATGAAAATAGTAGATGTTGTTTGTTCTAAAGCAAGAACTGGATTTTTCTTTGATGATCAAAGAGCAATTAAAAAAGGCGCAGTGGCTGATGGAGCAGCTTACTTTGGCGAAACCGTTACACCGGGATTTAAATCTGTAAGACAGGCAGGAGAGGCAATTTCCGTTATGCTGATTTTAGAGGACGGACAGATTGCGTGGGGTGATTGTGCTGCCGTTCAGTATTCCGGAGCAGGCGGAAGAGATCCATTGTTCTTAGCAGAAGACTTTATTCCGATTATTGAAAAATATATTAAACCGGAATTAGTAGGAAAAGAAGCAGACAGCTTTAAAGGCTTATGTGAAATGTTGGAAAACATTCAGGTAGACGGAAAGAGACTGCATACAGCAATTCGTTACGGTGTTAGCCAGGCAATTCTGGATGCAGTTGCAAAATCCAGCAAGAGACTGATGTGTGAAGTTGTAGCAGATGAATATGGTACAACTGTTTCTGAAGAACCAATTCCTGTTTTCACACAGTCCGGTGACAATCGTTATGACAATGCAGATAAGATGATTTTAAAAGGGGCTGCAGTTATGCCTCATGCATTAATTAACAATGTAAAATTGAAACTGGGTGAAAAAGGAGAATTGCTGAAAGAATATGTACAGTGGTTAAGCCAGCGTGTACAGAAACTTCGCAATGATGAAAATTATATGCCTGTATTCCATATTGACGTATATGGAACAATTGGAGCAATTTTCGGTGTGGATAATTATCCTGCAATGGCAGATTATCTGGCAGAGCTGGAAGAAGCAGCAAAACCATTCCATTTGAGAATTGAAGGACCTATGGATGCAGAGGAAAGAGAAAAACAGATGCTTTGCTTAAAAGGACTTCGTGAGGAAGTGGACAGACGTGGTATCAACGTAGAGCTGGTTGCTGACGAATGGTGCAATACTTTAGAAGATGTAAAATATTTTGCAGATAATAAAGCAGGTCACATGGCACAGATTAAAACACCTGACCTTGGTGGAATTAATAATATTGTGGAAGCAGTATTATACTGTAAGGAAAAAGGTTTTGGTGCTTATCAGGGTGGTACATGTAATGAAACAGACCGTTCCGCTCAGGTATGTGTAAACTGTGCTATGGCTACAAAACCAGATCAGATTTTAGCAAAACCAGGTATGGGTGTTGACGAAGGCTACATGATTGTTTACAACGAAATGGAAAGAATTCTTGCCCTTCGTAAAGCAAGAAAATAAGACAGGATACTGAGAAATAAGGATGAAGGAATATGCCAGCACATTTTGGGTGACTAAAATGTGACTGGCTATTCTGGCAAATAAAAAGGAATAAAAATATGGCATATTCAAAACAAATGCAGGATGGAAACCTGTACAGTTATTATTTTGCTCCCAGAGGAAACCGCCGTATGGCAGATTTGGGGATGCAGTTAAGTCAGATGTATTTAAGTCCTTTTGACCACATTATTGGGATTATCGGAGATGCAGGCGCAGGAAAAAGTCTTTTGATTAAGGGTATGTTTCCAGGGGTGGATCTTACCAATGATGATGAAGGAGTGAATATTCGTCCATTGCCTTTATTGCACGAAAATTTGGAAGACCCCTTTTCTCCGCATACGTATCATCTGGATATTCGCTTTGAGTCTGCATTTACACAGATGCACGTGCTTGCGGAAGCGATTTTAGAGGCTGCAAAGAATGGGAAAATGGTGATTGTAGAGCATTTTGAACTGATTTTCCCGTTTTTGAAACGTAATGCCGATTTACTGGTGGGAATTGGGGAAGAAATTATTATTACTAGACCCAATATGTTTGGACCGCTTCCGGAAAACATTGCCAAAATTGTACATAAGTCTGTAACTTACCGAAAAGCAGCTCATACGCTGGAAGATTTATGTGTGCATTTTATGGGAGAGGGCTATGCGCAGGACGGACCTCGTTCCGATGTTCGCCATGGCTTTGTATTGGAGTTTGAAGAAAAACCACAGGTAGATATTTATGAGCTGGAAAGAAAAGTAAAAGAAGCGGTAGAACGGGACTTACCGGTATCTTACTATGATGAAAATCATGTGCAGATTGGAGACTATATTTTAGAGTGTTTAGGTCCGAGAATGCACATTTCCAGTACAGGTAAGATTAAGGATTTTACTTTAGTAAAGGATTATCCGCAAGACCCAAGAAACGGCTACTATATGTTAATCGGATTATTGGGAAAACATCAGTCAGATGATATTAAGGACTTTAATCGCATTGATATCAGCAAGCATTTAACTAACCATTTGAAGTAAAGCAGAAATTGGAGGAAGCTGGCATGGTTCGCAGTATAGACGTAAAACTTTTAACAGAGAATATTAAAGAAATGTGTATTCAGGCAAATCACTATCTGGCGCCGGATATGGACAAGGCAATGAAAAATGCCTATGAAAAAGAGACAAAGCCTTTGGCAAAGCAGATTTTGGGGCAGCTTTTGGAAAATCTGGATATTGCCGGAGAAGATATGATACCAATTTGTCAGGATACGGGTATGGCAGTGGTGTTTTTAAAGGTAGGACAGGATGTACACTTTGAAGGCGGAAGCGTAGAAGCTGCCGTAAACGAAGGGGTAAGACAGGGATATGCAGAAGGTTATCTGAGGAAATCCGTGGTTGGAGACCCTTTGCTTCGTGTAAATACAAAGGACAATACACCTGCCATTATCCATTACGAAATTGTACCGGGTGACAAGGTGGAAATTATGGTAGCGCCCAAAGGCTTCGGAAGCGAGAATATGAGTAAAATTTATATGCTGAAGCCGGCAGACGGCATTGAAGGCGTAAAAGAAGCAATCATCAACACCGTAAAAGAAGCAGGACCAAATGCCTGCCCACCGGTTGTTGTTGGCGTGGGAATTGGCGGAACTTTTGAAAAGGCTGCTATTTTGGCAAAAAAAGCCCTGACAAGAGAAATCGGTACACATTCAGAGCTTGCCCATATTAAAGAGCTGGAAGAAGAATTACTGGAAAAAATCAATCAGATTGGTTTAGGACCTGCGGGGCTTGGCGGAGATACTACTGCGCTGGCAGTGAATATCAACACTTATGCAACACATATCGCAGGACTTCCTGTGGCAGTAAATATTTGCTGTCATGTAAACCGTCATATTGCCAGAACAATATAATACAGCAGAAATTTGGGAGGAATGAAGATGGACAGATATATGCAGGCGCCCCTTGATAAAGAGGAAGTAAAAGCTTTAGAGGCAGGGGATTATGTTTATATTACAGGTACAATTTACACAGCAAGAGATGCGGCACATCTCAGAATGTCAGAGGCTTTAGACAGAGGCGAGGAGCTTCCCATTGACTTAAACAATAATATTATTTACTACATGGGTCCCACACCTGCAAGAGAAGGCAGAGTAATCGGTTCAGCAGGACCTACAACAGCCAGCCGTATGGATAAATATGCGCCTAGACTTTTAGATTTAGGGCTTACAGGCATGATTGGAAAAGGAAGAAGAAAACCGGAGGTTACAGACGCCATTGTAAGAAACGCTGCAGTTTTCTTTGCAGCAGTAGGCGGAGCGGGCGCATTGTTATCAAAATGTATTAAGAAAGCAGAAGTGATTGCTTATGATGATTTGGGAACAGAGGCAATCCGAAAGCTGGAGGTAGAGAATTTCCCTGTGATTGTAGTCATTGACTCAAAAGGAAGAAATCTTTATGATGAGGTTTGTAAATAGGTAAAGCGAAAGAAGGGGTGTTGCAGTAAGTAATACTTAATGTAATAGCTCTTCTTTTTTTGTTTTGTACAGCAGAAGCATATTATTTACTGTATTAGTTGTTTTCAGACACAAAGTATGGTATTCTGAAAACAAAAAAGTGGAAAAGGAGAAAGTAAGGTGAAAAACAAAAAAATCTTAGGGATTGTAGGAATTATTTTGGTGATTTTAATCATCGGGGCAGTAGTTTTCGGGCAGAATAACTTTAAGAAAGCGGAAAAGAAAACGGAGAAAACAACAGAGGAGAAAACAGAAGAACCGTATTTAAAGGCTGTCTATTTAAAAGATGAACAGGGTAACAGCATTTTTGTACAGACAGATACAGAAATGGTATTTTTCGGTACAATTCCACAGGAATTATACGATGAAAATGAGAAGAAAATAACAGAAGAAGATTTACATTCCGGAGATGTAGTGAAAATCTGGGGAAACGGAGCTATTGCACAGTCCTATCCTGCACAGTATCCGGGAATTACTAAGATACAGAGAGAAGAAAAAGAAAATAAGGATTATATAGAAAAGTACGGACATTATTTGGAAGAATTTATTGTCGTACCGGATGAGAATGAACCGCCGTATCTGGACGTTTCTTATAAACAGCCGGAAGCGCTGGTGACAGCAGCGGCAGATATAATAGCAGGCGTTCCGGCATTAAAGCTTCCGGAGCTTGTGGAGCTTTCTGTGGATGGCGATACACAGGCAGAGCTTTTAGTCAGTACACAGCCTGAAAACATAGAGGTAGTACGCTGGGAAGCAGAGAAAAAAATGGAAGCATCTGACGCTTCACCTGTTCCTAAAGGAGAAGTAGTATCTGCTGAGAAGAATGAAGATGGAAATTGGACAATTACCATGCAGGCGGGATATATTTATCAGATTAAGGCAATTTGGGCAGATAAAGAGATGGAATATGGATTTTCCGTTACACCTGTAAAAACAGCGGAATAGAGAAAAGGTGGTAAAGGTATGCAGGAAGAAAAAATTTTAGAAGCAGCAGAAAATCTGGGCTTTACAAATTATAAAATCATTGATACACAGGCAATCGAATACGATGGAAGCTTTCGCAGATTTTGTGAAATGAATTATTGCGGGAATTATGAAAAAAATTATTCCTGTCCTCCTGCCTGCGGAACTTTTGAGGAATTAAAAGAAAAAGCAGATAAGTTTAAAAAGGCGCTGGTACTTCAGACTATTACCATGGTTCATGATATCAATGATGACAGTGAGACTCGCTTAATTAAAAAACATCATAACCAGCTTACAAGAGCTTTGATTTCAGAACTAGAGGAAGAAATTCAGGAATACTTGCCGGCAATGGCAGGTCCGTGTCAGTTATGTACACCCTGTGCAATCAGAGAAGGAAAAGAGTGTGTCTTCCCGAATAAAAAGGCTTCCTGTCTATCTGCTTTTTGTATTCAGGTAAATAAACTGGCAGAGTACTGTGGATTTCCTTACTATTGTGACGGCAAAGTGGCATTTTTCAGTTTGCTGTTTTTTGACAGGAAATAAACAGGGACAAAAACAAGAAAAAGGTGTATACTATACATAGAAAAGATTACGACAGGAGAAGAAGGACATGGATAACGTAAAAAAAGAACTAATTCAGAAAATACAGACAAGAGAGGAAGTATTTGCACTCTTTTCAAGAGCTACCAGACAGCCCTTCGTGATTTGCGATGCAGAAAGCTTTAACGATCAGGTTTGGATTTTCGAAAATCAGGAAGATTTGGAAAAAGCAGCACAGCCTATTGCAGCAGAAAAAAATGCAGTTGCCGGAATAAAAGTAGAAAATAAGAGCTTTCTTAATTTTTATACAACACTTTACACACTTGGCGTAAACAGCGTTGTATATCATGAAAAAGATAAAACAACAGAGCTTGAATTGGAAGAAATCGTAAAAAAACCGGATTTCTCTGTGCTTCCTGAGGAAAAGAGACCATTACTCAATCCGCAGCTTCAGTTATCTGCTATTTATTTTATGCAGGAATTTCGCAGAGATGTAGAAATGGAAGAAAAGAAATCGCTTCCTGAGTTGGAGGAAGAGGTTGCGGCAAATGTGGTAAAAAGCAAGTTCCTTTTGGCAGTAGAGAAAAAGGGAGAGGAAGAAAAAAACGTACAGGTTCCTTATGTGAAAAATCAAAACGGAGATGTTTTCCAGCCTGTATTTACAGACGCCGAGGAGTTTCGCAGATTTAATAAAGAAGGAAAATTTCAGGCGCTTCTGGTAACCTTTGAAAATATGGAAAAGGTGTTGATACCGATTGCAAAAGGTATTGTAATCAATCCGAACAGTTTTAATTTAATTCTTCCAAAAGAGAAGATGAGTGCATTAAAGCAAAGATTTGGTATGTAAATTCAAAATATCAAATGTGGGGAAGGAGATGTTGTCATGAAGATTGACATGCATTGCCATACAAAAGAGGGTTCTATTGACGGAAAAGTCCCGATTGAAGAATACATTTCTATGTTGAAGGCGCAGGGCTTTGGAGGAATGTTGGTAACAGACCATGATTCTTATGGGGGATACCGCTATTGGAAAAAGAATATTAAAGGGAAAAAGCATGAGGATTTTGTAGTCTTAAAAGGGATTGAATACGATACACTGGATGCAGGACATATTATTGTAATTATGCCGGAAAACATTAAGCTTCGTTTGTTGGAGCTTCGTGGAATTCCGGTGCAGATGCTCATACCGATTGTGCATAATTATGGGGGGATTTTAGGACCGGCACATCCGTGTGGAGAAAAGTTTATGAGCTTTATGAATGCAAAAGCTTACGAGCGAAATCCTGATATTTTGAAGGAATTTGATTTTATGGAAATCTTTAATGCCTGCGAGCCGCAGGAGGTAAACGACAGAGCCGTAAAAATTGCAGAAAAATATGATTTGCCGGGAACAGGGGGAAGCGATGCCCATAAGGCAGACTGTGTAGGCTTAGCATACACAGAAGTGCCGGATGACATTACCTGTGAGTCGGATTTGATTGCTCACGTTATAAAAGGAACAAAATTCAGCTGCGGCGGCAGTATTTATACAAAGACAACAAAGGAAAAAATAGGAAAGGCAAAAACAGTTCTTTCCCATTCCTTCTGGGTATATAATAAAATCGGAGGCTGGAGCAAGGCATTTAAACGAAACAGCAAACTGAAAAAAGGGTTCATTGAAAGAGTAGAGGTTGAAAAGGAAGAAAAGCATGAGCAAAAAAGTAATTAACGCAGCACTTTTAGGCCTTGGAACAGTAGGAACCGGGGTATATAAGGTGCTGAAAAATCAGGAAGCCGAGATGGAGAAGAAAATCGGCGCTACTGTAAAATTGAAGAAAATTTTGGTTCGGAATTTAAAAAAGGCTGCGGCAAAAATCGCAGAGCCGGAAATTCTGACAAATAACTGGAAAGAAATTTTAGAAGATGAAAGTATCGATATTGTGATTGAAGTAATGGGAGGAATTGAGCCTGCCAAAACATACATTATGGAAGCCCTAAAAGCAGGAAAAAATGTGGTTACAGCCAATAAGGATTTGGTTGCATCTCACGGAGGAGAGCTTTTAGATTGTGCGGCTGCCAACCAGTGCGACTTTTTGTTTGAGGCGGCAGTAGCAGGAGGAATTCCCATTATTCGCCCTTTAAAACAGTGTCTTACAGGAAATCATCTGTCAGAAATCGTAGGAATTGTAAACGGAACTACGAATTTTATTCTGACAAAAATGACACAGGAAAATATGGAATTTGCAGATGCACTTGCACTTGCGACAAAGCTGGGTTATGCAGAGGCAGACCCTACGGCGGACATCCAAGGCTATGATGCAGGAAGAAAAATGGCGATTATGGCATCCATTGCTTTTAATTCCAGAGTGACTTTTGAAAATGTGGCAACAGAAGGCATTACCCGTATCTCCTCCAAGGATATTCGTTATGCAAGGGATTTGGGATGTGTGATTAAGCTTCTTGGCGTTGCCAGAAATACGGATACAGGAATTGAAGTATCTGTGCAGCCGATGCTGGTTTCTGAAAAGCATCCTCTGGCTTCTGTAAACGACTCATTTAATGCAGTTTTTGTTCATGGAGATGCTGTGGATGATGCAATGTTTTATGGCAGAGGAGCAGGAGAATTGCCTACGGCAAGTGCTATTGTGGGAGATGTTTTTGATATTGTACGTGATATTTTGTTTTCCTGTACGGGAAGAATTCGCTGTACCTGCTATAAAACGCTTCCTATCAAAAATCAGGAAGATATTGAAAGTCGCTTCTTTATGCGTATTCATGCAAGTGATACTCCGGGAGTATTGGCAGCAATTGCCAGTGTGCTGGGCAAATATGAAGTAAGTATTGCTCAAATGATTCAAAAACATAAACATGAAGAATGGGCAGAATTGGTGATTGTAACATCAAGGGTAAAAGAAGGAAACTTCCACGATGCGCTTTTGGTTTTAGAGAAAATGGAAGTAGTGCAGAAGATTTCTTCTGTTATTAGAGTATATGGAGAGGAAGAATGACAGAACAGTTATATTATCAAGACAGTTATATAAAAGATTTTGAAGCTGTGGTTTTGTCCTGTATTCCAAATGGAAATCATTTTGAGGCGGTTCTTGATAGAACTGCCTTTTTTCCAGAAGGAGGGGGACAATGTGCAGATACCGGTGTGCTGCATATAGAAAACAGGGAAATACAAGTATTTGATGTGCAGGAAAGAAATGGAGAAATTATTCATTTTATAGATAAGGAAATTTTGCCGGGACAGATAGTCATAGGCGAATTGGATTTTCAGGAGCGATTTTCCAAGATGCAGCAGCATACCGGAGAACATATTATTTCCGGAATTGTACATAGAAGATTTGGTTATGAAAATGTAGGTTTTCATCTGGGAAAAGAAGAAGTGACTATGGATTATGATGGCCCTCTTACTCCAGAAGAACTGAGAAGTATTGAATACGAAGCAAATCAAGTGGTGGCAGAGAACAGAGAAATAAGAGCGTATTTTCCTGGTACAGAAGAGTTGGAAAAAATCCCTTATCGCAGCAAGAAAGAATTGCAGGGAAAAATTCGAATTGTAGAAATTCAGGATTGTGATATCTGTGCCTGCTGTGCTCCTCATGTGAAAACAACAGGAAATGTAGGACTCATTAAAATTACAAATGCTATACGTTATAAAGGCGGTATGCGCCTTTGGATTACCTGTGGTATGCGGGCGTTGGAGGATTATAATCAAAAGGAAGCCAGTGTGGTACAAATTTCCAATATGCTCTCTGCAAAACAGCAAGAAGTAACAGATGCTGTAAAGCGCTTAACAGAAGAAATTCAGCAGTTAAAAGAGAAAGCAGCAAAAATGCAGGAAAGGCTTGTTATGGGATATTTAGAGTCTGAAAAAGTTGTTTTAAAGGAAAATCCAAATGCGAATTTGTTGTTATTTGAAAAAGAGTTAGACGCTATGGCAATGCGAAACTTTGTCAATGCAGGAATGGAGCTTACAAAAGGCGTCTGTGGTGCTTTTGTAGGAGATGAAAAACAGGGATTTCGCTATGTGCTGGGAAGCAGTGGAGATATCAGAGAAATCGGTAAGAAATTGAATGCAGCTTTTCAAGGAAAAGGAGGAGGTAAACCTCCGATGATACAGGGTTCTCTTGTAGGGGAAGAAGAAAAAATAAGGGAGTTTTTGGAAAAAGTTTTATAAGAAATTAAATTATTAAGATGTATTGGAAGGAGATTGAAATGTTAAAAAAACTTATTTGTTTTATGGCTCTTATAACGTTTTGTGCTTTTTCCGGTTGCTCCGAGAGTTCTCAAAATGAGAATATTGAACTGGAAGATGCACCATGGGGCATTACCATGGAAGAAGTGTTTGAAATCTATGGTGTGGATAAAGATACTGTGACAAATCTGATAGAAAATGAGTATGACACGTATTTTGCTCTGGAAAACGGACAGGAGATGTTTGGTGAAAAGACATCTCAAATCAATTTTAGTTTTCTAGACACTTCTTTTAGCGGAAAGCCACAAAAGCTATATGAAATCAGAGTGGTATATCCGGACGATGCAAACATGGAAAATGTGTTGAAGAAGATGGAAAAAGATTTTGGAAAAACAACAGTACCTAATATAACCTTATATCCATACTATTCTATAATCCCAAGTGTGTATGAGGAGAACGAAAACGCAGTATATTGGACAAGCCAATCTATAAAAGAGGCTGTGCCAAAGGAAAATGCAGAAGAGTATAAGAGAATGTGGGAAAATTTCCAGCAAGGACTTAATGCAGAAAACTGGGATGAATTTTCAGAGAAATCGCATTTAACCTACGGAATATATGCCGGAGGCAAAGATGCTGTGCCTATGTTTGAAAAAAATGGGATTTGCCTCTTTGCAGGAAATTTGATTTTGCATAATGCTATTATGGAACAGTTGGAAACTGAGAAATAATTTCTGAAAGTGGATGTTTGCGGAAGAGGTGATTGATATGAAAAACTCAATGGACAAAACTGGATGGAACTGACTGACAGTATTTTTTGGATTATTATGGGGATTTTAATGTTAACAGGCTGTATTAGCTCCAAATTTGAAATGGTGATATTGGGAATATTTATCCTAATGGATTTAATCGTAGTATTTCTTCCAAAGAAAATGACAACGAAATGGACAGTGGGCGGTGTACAGTGGACAAGAGAGCTTATGAATATTACTTCTGTTTTGTTTCTTGTTGTATGGGGATTTGACGGAGAAAATACTACCTATGCTTTGGTTTTAGCAGGTATATTGTTACTCGTTTATGTAAGTGATTGGATAGAAAGATATGTGAAAAAAAGAAAGAGTGGCAAATAAAAATAGAAAATCTTTAGAATTTTTTCAAGAGGAGTTCTGCTTCAAATATCATTCAAAAATGTATAGATATTTGAAGCAACAGCTCCATTTTTTATCTCATAATCAGATACGCCGTATAAGCTATATAAGAGCAAGTCATCACAGCTCCCATAACTCGTCCGATTTTCTTTCTGAGAAGAATTGGAATATAGACCAGTATGGAGACAATAGTCAATAAGCCCACATCATATAGATAAGTTTTTGTGACATTCATAGGCAAAATCGTGCTGGATAATCCCAAAATAAGAAATACATTAAAAATATTAGAACCTACCACATTTCCAAGAGCGATGTCACTTTCTCCTTTTCTGGCAGCTACAATAGAAGTAACTAATTCCGGCAGAGAAGTACCTACTGCCACAATGGTAAGACCAATCAGGGCTTCACTAAGACCAAAGGCTCTGGCAATTTCTTTTGCTCCATTTACAGTCATATCTCCACCGATAATAATACCTGCAAGTCCAACAAGAGAAAGCAGAATGCTTTTTCCCATAGAATATCCAATGACAGTTTCAGCTTCTTGTATACACAGATTTTCAGCTCTGCTTTTCAAAGCATCTTTTACAGCCAGATACATGAAAAATCCAAATCCCACCAGCAATAAAACTCCGTCAAGACGTCCTAAGACCATGCGGGAGCTTCCAGTAAAAAATTGATCCATAATCAGCACATTTAAAAGAAGTGTGGCAGCAATAGACAAAGGATAATCTTTTTTTATCATGCTTGGTTTTACGGACAGAGGGCAAATCAGAGCACTCATGCCGATAACCACTAAAAGATTAAAAATATTAGAGCCGACTACATTCCCAATGGCAATATCATTACTCCCCTTTATAGCAGCAGTAATACTTACTGCAAGCTCCGGTGCACTGGTTCCAAATGCTACAATAGTAAGTCCGATAATTAAAGACGGGATACGCAGACGTCTTGCAATAGAAGAGGCGCCTTCCACAAACCAGTCTGCGCCTTTTACCAGCAGCAAAAATCCCACTAATAAAAAGATAATAGATTTTAACATGACTTTCCTCCAAAATTCTTTTGTTTTCATACTTTATTACCATATCATTTTATACAGAGAATGACAATCTTTTTAAGAAAAATAAAAAGGCATTGTCCCAAAAGGATTTCTTTGTTATAGTGATTAAGAAATAAAGCAGGAAAAAGGAGTGTTCCCATGAACATATTAAATATAGAGCATATCAGTAAAATTTATGGTGAAAAAGTGATTTTTGAGGATGCCAGCTTTGGTGTTCAGGAAGGAGATAAGGTAGGCATTATCGGAATTAACGGTACAGGAAAGTCTACTCTTTTGAAAATGCTGGCGGGAGAGGAAGTTCCCGAGACAGGACAGATTATTATGCAGAACAATGTAAGACTTGCCTATTTGCCACAAAATCCGCAGTTTCCGGAAAATGCCACAATTCTTTCTTATATACAGGATTGTGAGGCAGAATGGAAAGTGCAGAGTAATCTGACACAGCTTGGAATTACAGAATATGAAAAACAAATTGCAGTGCTCTCAGGAGGGCAGAGAAGAAAAGTAGCTTTGGCAAAAATTTTAGCGCAGGATTTTGACATTCTTTTACTGGACGAGCCAACTAATCACTTAGACGAAGCCATGATTTCATGGCTGGAAGAATATTTAAAGAGTTTTCGGGGAACGGTTTTGATGGTTACACATGATCGTTATTTTATGGATAAGGTAACGAATCGTATTTTAGAAATTTCTCACGGAAAAATGTACAGTTATGAAGCAAATTATTCAAAATTTCTGGAATTAAAGGCAGAAAGAGAAGAAATGGAACTTGCATCAGAGAGAAAACGTCAAAGTGTTCTGCGTATGGAATTAGAATGGGCAAAAAGAGGCTGCCGTGCAAGAACAACAAAACAGCGTGCCAGACTGGAGAGATTAGAAGCCCTGAAAAATACAGCAGCTCCTGTGGGAGACCAGAGTGTGGAATTAGAGTCTGTAGAAACACGTATGGGGAAAAAGACCATTGAATTAAAGCACGTTTCTAAGAAATACGGTAATCAGGTTTTGGTAGAAGATTTCAATTATATTTTATTGAAAAACCAAAAACTGGGTATTATCGGTCCAAATGGATGCGGAAAATCTACACTAATGAAATTGATGGCAGGACTGGTAGAGCCCGATAGTGGAACAGTAGAAATGGGAGAAACCATTAAAATCGGATATTTTGCTCAGGAAGAGCAGGAAATGGATGAACGTCAGAGGGTTATTGATTATGTGAAAGATATTGCAGAATACATTAACACAAAAGACGGAAAAATCAGTGCATCTCAGATGCTGGAGCGTTTTTTATTTACCCCTGATATGCAGTATGCGCCTATTGGAAAACTGTCCGGTGGAGAGAAAAGGCGTTTATATCTTCTGGGTGTTCTTTCCAGTGAAATTAATGTGTTGCTTTTAGATGAGCCGGGAAATAATCTGGACATTCCTACACTTACGATTCTGGAAGATTATTTGAATTCTTTTGCCGGAATTGTAGTGACGGTTTCCCATGACCGTTATTTTCTGGATAACGTAGTAGACCGAATTTTTGAATTCACAGGAAATGGGAAACTTCAGCAGTATGAAGGGGGATATACAGATTATCTGGAAGCAAAAGCAAGAAGAAATGATAGTGTAAAACAGCCTGTTCAGACAGAGAAAAAAGAAGAAAAGAAAACTTCAGCACAAACATGGAAGCAAAATCGTACAGTAAAATTAAAATTTACTTTTAAAGAACAGAAGGAATTTGAAACCATTGATGATGATATTGCAAAGCTGGAAGAAAAACTGGAAAAATTGGAACAGGAAATTATGAAAAATGCAACAAATTCCGGAAAGTTAAACGAATTGACTTCAGAAAAGGAAGAGGCAGATGCACTTCTGGAAGAGAAAATGGATCGTTGGGTTTATTTGAATGATTTAGCGGAAAAGATAGCGGCACAATCCTAAGGGCGTGCCGCTAAAATAATAGGATTAATCTTCATCATCCGGAATGCTCAGTGCAGAAGGCGGAGTGATGGTTTTTTGAACAGGCGCTAAAAGAACTTTTCCGGTACCATGGTATACATTTACCAGTCCTTCACCTGATGCAGCAGAACCAATCAGGCTCTTTCCGGAGCGCTCCACAGTAAAGTCAAGGCTTCCGCTCCATGCCACAGCCATATTTCCGTCAACTCTTAACACATCGTTATCTAAGGTAATGGTAATTAACTCCTCTTTTGGACATGGCGTTTCCAGACATACCACACCGTTGCCTCTTAATCCCAGATTAAACAAGCCTTCATTACCAAATACAGCAGAAGAAAGATTAGAGCGCATGACAGCTTTATGTTTTAAATCTGCATCGCATGCAAGAAACAAGCCGTCATCCAGAACAACCGAACCATTCCAGTCTTCCACATCCAATAAAATTAAATGCTTGTAGGTAGGCTCTAATACCAGAACACCGTCGCCGGTATACTCCGGTTTAATCGTACCTTCTCCTGTCATTTTTCCACGGACAGCCTTTCCGAAGAAATCTCCCACACCCTTTAATCCGGTAGTGGCGTTGACATTTCCAACAGTCCACTGCATAGCCCCAGATTGTAAAGTGACGTTTGCTTTACTTAAATCGCACACCACCTGACGTTTGCGTACGTTCATCGCATGGCAGAAATAAGCTTTCTCCGCATCAGACGGAGAAACACTTAAATCTCTCATATATTCAATAACGGTAAAAGGACCGGCAGAGTCTAAAACTCTTACATCGTCATTATCGGTAAAATTTGAAATACGAAACATAAAAACCCTCCTAAACGATTATTATTTTCTGGAAAGGAAATCAGGAAGTCCATCTGTGCCAAGCGGAATTTCTACTGTGCCCTGAATAAGAGGAAGGGCGTAAGCTAGAAATGCGTCTGTCACATCAGAACCGTCTTTGGAAATCCATTCCAGAGGAACTGTTTTTTCCTGATTACAAATCAGATTTACATCTTCCAGACCAAGTGTCATGCTATAAGGTAAATCAGAAGTTCTAACGTAGGAAACCATTTTTCCGGTAGCGCCTTTTAATGCTTCACGTACACCAAATTGTCCTGCAAGAATTGCTTCTTTTTGGTCTGTTGCTGACATCATAGAGGCGGAACAGCGCTGATTTACATTTAATTCCACGGAGCGTGCCTTTACGCCCAGACGGTTACGAACCAGATTTTCCAGATATTTTCCGCAGCCTGCCAGCATTTTGTGTCCAAAAGTATCTGTGCCTACGGAGTTATCGTATTCGCAGATGAAAGTTCCGTTTTTATCGTGAATACCTTCAGAAACACAGACAATGACATTTGGATTTTTTTCAAAACAACCTTTTACTTTTTCAAGAAAAGCTTCTTCGTCAAAATCTGTTTCCGGCAGATAAATCAGCAGAGGATTGTCCCCGACGCTTTTTCTTGCCAAAGCGCTTGCGGCAGTGAGCCAGCCCGCATGACGTCCCATAATCTCAACAATAGTAACAGATTTTGTTTCGTACACATTGGCATCAATGACAATTTCTCTTACAGTAGAAGCAACATATCTGGCAGCGCTGCCAAAGCCGGGAGTATGGTCTGTCATAACCAAATCGTTATCAATGGTTTTTGGTTCGCCGATTACACGAATGTCACTGTTGATTTTTTCGGCATAACGGGACAACTTGCTGACGGTATCCATAGAGTCATTTCCGCCGATATAGAAGAAATAGCCAATGCTTAATTCTTTGAATTTCTGAAAAAGAACAGGATAAACAGGGTCGTCCAAGTCTTCAGGCAGTTTGTAGCGGCAGGAACCCAGATAGGCTCCGGGAGTGGTTTTTAATTTTTCTAAATCATTGGAAAAGAGTGTTTCTTCAAAATCCAAAACCGTTCCTCGTAAAAAGCCTTCGATGCCGTTTACCATACCGTATACCTTGCCGATAGAAGGCTGGGAAAGCGCTTCAGAAACAACGCCGTATAAGCTGCTGTTAATGACTGCGGTAGGACCTCCGGATTGTCCGACAATTAAATTTTTTATTTCCATATTGATGCTCATATTCCTTTCTGTTAAATATTCTTAAAAATAAGTATATCATGAAACAGGATAAATTGCATTAAGAAATACTTGCCTGAAAATGAAAATGTGTTATAATGGTTTTAGGTTTTAGACCCAATTAAAAAAAACAAACGGAGGTCATTGAATATGTTAGTATCAGCAGCAGAAATGTTAAAAAAAGCAAAAGCAGGACATTATGCAGTAGGTCAGTTTAATATCAATAACATGGAGTGGACAAAAGCAGCGCTTTTAACTGCAGAAGAATGTAAATCCCCAATTATTCTGGGTGTTTCTGAAGGTGCAGGAAAATATATGTGTGGATTTAAAACAGTTGCAGACATGGTAAAAGCTATGATTGATGAATTAAACATCACAGTTCCGGTTGCTCTGCACTTAGATCATGGTACATACGATGGATGCTATAAATGTATTAAAGCAGGATTTTCTTCTATTATGTTTGATGGTTCCCACTACCCAATCGAAGAAAACGTTGAAAAAACAAAAGAATTAGCAGGTGTTTGTAAAGGTCTTGGACTGTCCTTAGAAGCAGAAGTTGGTTCTATCGGTGGAGAAGAAGACGGTGTTGTCGGTATGGGCGAATGTGCAGATCCTGAAGAATGCAAAATGATTGCAGACTTAGGCGTAGACATGCTTGCAGCAGGTATTGGTAACATCCACGGAAAATATCCTGAAAACTGGGCAGGACTTAGCTTTGATGTTCTGGACAACATCCAGAAATTAACAGGAGAAATGCCATTAGTTCTTCACGGCGGTACAGGTATTCCAGCAGATATGATTAAGAAAGCCATTGATTTAGGTGTATCTAAAATCAATGTAAACACAGAATGTCAGTTAGCTTTCGCAGCAGCTACACGTGAATACATCGAAGCCGGAAAAGATAATGAAGGAAAAGGATACGACCCACGTAAATTATTAAAACCGGGATTTGATGCTATCTGCGATACAATTAAAGAAAAAATGGAACTCTTTGGTTCTGTTGGAAAAGCTTTCGAATAAGATTAACTCTTACAGCAAAGGCTGTTACATGAAGTAGAAGTTTGGAATATGTATACATATCCTTAATAGATACTTCATGTAATGGTCTTTTTTCATTTCATAGGAGAATGATTTTTTGCATAGGTTTTATGGAGCAAGGAAAAGGAATGTGCAATGGCAAATTTTATTCATTCTCTTCAGGAATTTGTATGGGGACGGGGAATGCTGGTATTTTTTCTGGGAGCAGGTATCTGGTTTACCATACGGTCAGGATTTTTTCAGATTACAAAAATACATATATGGACAGCAAATACCATTGGTGCATTAAAAAAAGGAAAGAAAACAAAAAATGCGAAAGAAACTGCTTCTGTAACGCAATTTCAATCTTTTTGCACAGCGCTGGCAGCTACTTTGGGCACAGGGAATATAACCGGCGTTGCCACTGCATTGATGTTTGGAGGACCGGGAGCTATCTTCTGGATGTGGGTATCTGCCTTTTTCGGAATGATGACAACCTATGCGGAAAATTTTTTGGGAATAAAATATCGTTATAAAGATGAGAAAGGACAGTGGAAGGGCGGCGCCATGGTTTATATGGAAAGGGGACTTGGGTGTAAGCCTTTGGCTGTTGCTTTTGCTGTCTGCTGTTTAGGCGCATCCTTTGGCATGGGGAATATGGTGCAGGGAAATTCTATGGCAGTGGGGCTTGAAAAGGCTTTTCATGTACCTGCATTTCTGTCAGGAAGTCTTTGCATGATTGTAGTGGCAGTGGTTTTAACAGGAGGAATGAAGCGAATTGCAATCTTTACGGAAAGGCTTGTACCTGTTATGGCTGCCATTTATTTGGCAGGCGCTATGCTTGTTCTATTCTTTTACAGAGACAGAATTGCAGGAGCATTTGCTTTGATTTTCCAAGAAGCCTTTCGCTCTTCGGCAGCAGTGGGAGGGGTGGCAGGATACAGTATGAAACAGGCGGTGCGTATGGGAATTGCAAGGGGGATTTTTTCTAATGAGGCGGGGCTTGGGTCTTCTGTTATGGCTCATGCCCAGTCTGATGTGGAGGACCCGAAAGTTCAAGGAATGTGGGGGATTTTAGAAGTATTTATTGATACAGTTCTGGTCTGTACGATTACAGCTCTTGTAATATTGGTGAGTCAAGTGCCATATTGGCAGGCTGGAGAGATAGATGGAACAACGCTTACGGGAATGGCGTTTGCATCTGTTATTCCTTGGGGAAAGGAGTTTTTGGCAGGGGCAACCGCATTGTTTGCTTTTGCCACAATGATTGGCTGGTTTTATTTTGGTGCACAGACAGCAGATTATCTGGCAGGAGAAAAGGGTGTAAAGGTATATCGTTTTTGCTATATTTTGATTACACTGCCGGGATGTATGATTGCTCCGACTATGATTTGGGAATTGTCCGATGCCTTAAACGGAATGATGGCAGTTCCTAATCTGTTAGCACTTTTTTTCTTAGAAAAAGAGGTTGCATATGTGGGCAAAAAATAGTGATTAGGATAATTGTATAAAAAATGAAAAATATCATACAAAAGTAGGGTAAAGTGCATAAAAAATACTTTAAATTCTATAATTTATTGTTGATTTGATAAGGTACTCGTGATAAACTAAAAAGAAGACGAAACATTTTTACTAGAATGGTATTCAACCTTAGAAATGGATACAGTGATACCGGAGGAGAAGAAATTGAAATATAAGGAAATAAAGAAAATACTTGCGCTTACTATGGCGCTTAGCTTAGCAGCACCGGCAAATGTTTTTGCAGCAGATATACAGACTCAGGCGGATGGCAATCAGGTCGTGGAAGAACCGGAGACACCTCAGCAGCCGGAAACACCACAAGAGCCTGAACAGCCGGAAGCGCCGTTACAGGAAACACCTGAGCAGTACGAGCAGAGAACAGGCTATCAGCTGCCGGAAGGACATCATTATGTATTGGATGCAAATGGCTATGTAACATTTAACGAAGACGGCAGTATAAAAATAGAAGCCAATCAGCCGGAAGCACCGTTACAGGAGACACCCCAGCAGTATGAGGAAAGAACAGGCTATCAGCT